>Ga0179593_1416079_pt1 | contig 35190 bp, 48 predicted proteins | sample CZODoug2_1_08_16_FD_185931 | JGI IMG/M metagenome (GOLD analysis project Ga0179593, IMG submission 185931) | Vadose zone soil fungal communities from Angelo Coast Range Reserve, California, USA - CZODoug2_1_08_16fungal (PacBio error correction) | ecosystem: Environmental > Terrestrial > Soil >... | reverse complement strand
TTCGCAAACGTATTCGTGCGGGGGCATTGAGTTCCCCCATCCTTTTTTTTTTTTATTTTGTGATATCGAACTCGTTTGGACCTTGCGCGATTGGTTTTCTAGGAAGCAATTGTCAAGGTGATGACCACCACACAAATCCAGAACCCCATTTCCACCCATTCCTTTCCTCTCGATCTCTTAGAGGTTTTTTTGGAGGGTCGTTACATCGCCTCCCCCTTCCCACTTTGGACTATTCTAAATGCTTGCAGTTCAACCTTAAATAATACGCCTTCGTTATTCTTTTCTCCGTGACCCGCGATTTTTCAGGACGATTCATTTGAAAAAAGGGTTTTTCAGTTGTGTATCCCCCTTCTCCCAGTCCCTCCTACGACCGCTTTTTTTTAGCTTCTTTTTTCGTCTCTTCTTCCCCAATTTTCCCGTTGCCAACCTTATGACTCCTATTCCGTGGGAAATCCGCCGTCCTAATATTTGAGCTTTCTTTCTTGCATCCCACCCCTGTTTTTTTTTTTCCATCCTAAACTTTTTTTTTTCTTCCCAGTGCGTTTCCATTTGCACCTGGTGTCTTTTCCTTGAGGAGGTTGTCACATATTTAAGCGGGCTCGACGTTTTTGGTCCCGCAGCCTTGGGGTTTACTTTTTGTTTTCCCTCAATATTGAAGCAAGATAACTTACGCTTGTTTTCTTTGACGATGCGTGGCCTCAAGGAAGCTTTTCTCCCCTTCTTCGTCTTCCCTTTTCCCCCAAGCTTCCCCCCATTTCCGCGGTGAACACAACTTGGTCATTCTGAGTATTGTCTTCCGTATTTGGTGAACTGCTGAGACCATGTTAGCGATGTTTCTGCGTTTTTTGTTTGTACTTGCAGATTCTGTTCGCGATTTCCAACTTCTTTGCTTTGTCTTCACTTCCCTCTCCATTTATGATGGGAGCGGTTGTGACCCAATATGGAAAAGAATTGTTCCTTTCCCTGACCACTTTTTCTTCTGAGTCTCCGCGGCTTTCCTGATACCCCGCCTTTGTTTCCATCGACCTTGCCTTTGTTAGCGTGGGTCCGACCCCTGTTTTGGACGATCGTCCATTCTGAACCAGCGTACGTGTCACTTTTCCAAACCCCAACCATTGACCCACCCCGTTGAGGTTTCCATAAAATGTTTTCCTTCTCTCCTTCCACAGCGCGTATGTGGTGTCCCTTTGCATCCCTCCTTTAGTTTTATTATTTTCCCACAACACCCTTGTTTTAATTGTTTCCACTTTTTGTTCCGTACACACCTTTCGAGGCGCCCTTCCGGCACCAACTTGCGTCAGCTGCGGTCTGTTCTTTTGGCGTTTGGACGGACGAAACGGAATTGTTTTTTTTCCTTGGCAATTGTTCCGTCCGATCACTGCCTTTTGTAACGACAAATTGGATCCTTTTTTTGGCTCTCGCCGTTTTGTTTTATTTCCGTTCTTTGCGATTTTTTTTGTCAACAGTTTCCCCCGTTTCCCCGGACCCCTCATTCTGTTTTTTTTTTTTTTGACCAAACCAAGTTATTTTGTTTTCCTCACGTTCCCTTTCGCGGAGTTCTTCTAGCATCTATGTGCCCCTCTGCCAATCGTCTTTTAACGCAACTTTTTGATTTTCCCGTTTGTCTCCGGGTGTTGTACCAGGTTGCGCATCATTCTTTTTTGGTGTGATCATCGAACCTGGCTCTCACGTTTTGTTTCCTATGGCGGGCCTCAGTTTTCCTTCTTTCGCCCCCGAATTTTTTCTTCACATTATTTTCGTTATCTGGATGTCCCCCCAATGGGGAAAGGTGTGCGTGCTTTTTTGCCAGCGAAGGTTTGACTTTTCTAATCCAGTTTCGAGAAGTGTCGAATGATTTATTTTTTTGAACTTTTTTTTTCCCTGATTCGGCTTTCCCAAGATTTTACAGTCCTTTCGGTTATCGGGGTACGCTTTTTCCCCTGGCCAGGCGTCGACCTGGTTCGTTTTAATGTTCCCTTCCCACTGCTCGCGTTCTCACTTTAAGACGCTCCGTTTTTACCTCTTTTTCCCCTTACTCGCGGGAGCGATTTTTTCCGGAGTTACTCGGTGCCCAGAACCCCGGGAATAGTCCCGGTCCTCCCCTTATGTGTTAGAACAGTCCCCCACATTTTAAACAAGATTACTCTTTTCCCTCTCTCGTCTTGATTTTCTTTATCATTGTTTTAAAGGGTTTCATTATTGCAATCTGCCTTATGGTTGGTTTTTTTTTTAAATAGGTGTCTTTTTGCAAGCCATTTTGCTGGCGCTCCTTCCGAGAGACTGTTGGCGCTTTTGTATTCGGAACCTTCGTTTTCTTTTTTGATCCGGCGAGCAGCAATACTACGAGATTGTCCCGCCTCGGCCCTTCCTTTTATTTGTCACTTTGCCTCCGTCTCCCGAAGATTTGTGGAGTTATCTAGGAAGTACTGATCTTTTCTAGGAATAGTGAGTGTTTTGGGTACTGTTGGTGTTTACCTGAGGGATCTTTCGATTTTGCCCAAATTGGCGTTTCGGTGAGTTTGGTCCGGAAGAGTCTTAAGGTTTGAAACTGGGTAGTTCATTTTCCCATGTTTTCCTTTGGACGACGTTTTGTGCTCCCCATTTCGATTATCCTCGTTTTAGATTCTAGTTTTTTTTCACGCCGTTCTCGCACCTTTGTGCTCGCCTGGTACTGGAGATTTCTCCCGCCGGGTGATTATCTCTTTGCTATTCGCGGCTTCTTCTTTTTGCTATAATCTTCTCACATAAATCCTTTTTTGTTGTTGGATCGCTGTCTTTTCTCGCCGTCGTGATTCGTTTTTACTTTTAGAGGCCCTTTCTCTTTTATCGAATACCTGCTTGACAAGGAATCGCGATTGCGAGCTGCTTCCACATCCTTTTTGTTTTTTCCGGCTGTAGTCTCCCTCGCGTGGAAAACAAATCAGTCATGACGTTTCAATTTTGAGTCGCCACGCCATGGCCTGAGATTTCCCTCCTGCGGGTCTCCCTACGATGTCACACCGCCCTCAAACGTGGAGTAATTTTCAAACTTTTTATCTAACACTCCTGTCCTTACAGTATCCTTTTCCCCCCTCGCACGAGTTTTTTTCCCTTATCAATCGAAGTTCGAGATTCCGCTTGATTTCTTTTCGGGCAGGACCTTCGTTTTCCCCTTTTCTGTGAGGAGCTCCGTTCTTTTTTCCTCTTTTAGTCCTTTTCCCCACATCTTTTCAGGGACAATCAACAGCTCACCTGCCTGTTTTTCCAAAATTGCCTAAGTCTCTGGTTTTCGTGGGCCTGGCGCAAGCTGGACTTCTTCAGCCAGCCTTTTTCCTCCATGCGCGCGGTTTGAGAAATTCTCTCCATTAGACCAAAGAGTGCAGTCTGATGTCGCTTGTTAGGCGTTTTCGCGCTCGTTCCTGGTACCTCTTTTTGGTCCGCTTATTCTTCTGCTCCGGCTTTCATGTAACCGTTGAATGACCGTATTGATATTTTTCGTTAAGCAGTAGCGTTGCTTTGCGTTTACCCTTGAGGAAGCGGTTCCCAATCTGTGAGTTTCTTCTGCGAACAGGCGTTGGCCGCTGGCCAGCGTATTCAAGCTATCCACCGAGCGGTGGTGAAGCTTTTTTTGTTTTCCGCTAATGGCGCCCTTTGTTCCTGCCAAATCTTCTTGAAGTGTGTCTCCTCTCTAACGTTCTACATGACCCTTCTTTTTTTTTTTTTCCACCATTTTTTCCATCCGCGTCGCCCTCCTTGCATCTCGATTCGTGCCTTGACGCCCTGAAATCGCACCACCCTTGCTATTTCGTTTTTGCCCCCCTTCTTTTTCTGTTCGAAACCTGCCAAAACCTCTCCGAAAATAAAGGTCTCAATTCTTCTCCCTTAGCTCCCCCTGTTGCGACGGTGTCCCCCCTCTTTTTTTTCACCGCGTATGCTGCTGCTTCCCGTTTTGGAGGCCCTTCCACACAACACTATCCTGCTGTTGGTTGACATGCCCACCCCTTTCTCCCGGGAGACCTTCGTGTGTTTTTCTTGAGCTTCCCGCAGGAACCCCATCTTACCGCGGGTCCTTCTCCGACCAGCCAAGGCTGCATGCGTCCCAAGAGATATACCCCCTTCGAACTTGGTTTCCAACGGCTTTTTCATCGATTAGAACACCCTGTGTTTGTTGCCGTCCGTTCGGCGCGAAAAGGAATAACAAGACAGTTCCTCTCATTTTCCCGTACACCGTCTTGCGTTTTCCCCTGTTGTTATCGTCTCCCTTTGGTTTTGGATGTTTTGAAATTCCCCTGACTTTTGTTTAAACAGAAGTTACAACCCCCCACCGTTGGACGTTGTGTCCTTTCCTCTTTTTCGGTCCCCCCCCTCTCTTGGGATAACGTCCACCACAGAATCTGCTGTTCCGTGTGTTGCACTTCCCCCCCCCAGTATTAACCATACTTGATTTCCAGTCTGTTTTGCCAGGACTTCCCACAGGTTTTTCCCGGGTATTCAAAGTCGAGTTTGGACCGTCGGGCCCCTAACCCACCGTATTTTACGGCGGTTCCTCTGGCATTAAAACTCTTTCTCGATTTGGTTCTGCTCGAAGCGTGTTTTTTGTTTTTGGAACGACCTTCTGGGGAAATACTTGTCGCCGCCGCTCACGGTTCATCTTTCCTTGAATTATCTGATTGAGTCAAACGTAACCTTTTCTTTTGTGACTTTCCGCCCACCTGAATTCCAAGTTCCCCCCTTCAGAACCCGGCACTCCCGAACCTTGGGTTCCAGGTTACCCCCTATAATAGGGGCCCCCCCGTCATGCCCTTTTGCGGTTTCTGTAATCGGATGGGAATGGTTCTCAACCCTTCCTCCGACAAGGTTTCGAGTTTTTTTTTCATGCATTGAGTCAAATTCTTCACCGGATACGCGAAATCGTATGGTGTTCAATTTTGCTGCTGCCCCTCGGGCCATTTTTTCCCCCTCAAGGCTGGTTTCCCCCTTTTCATAGTTTTGTTCTTGGGCCTCAAGAGTCAACTCACTAAGCTATTGCTGAGAGTGCAAAGAAAAGGCTTTGTTGTTGCTGTTAGTCATATTACCTTGTTCCATTTCATTTGCGGCATGCCCACTGACTTTTTCCTGGGCTTTGCGGAGCTGTCCCACATATATTTCCTTTTTCTAGGGTGTCCAATTTGCAACAGTTTGGACCGTCAATTAAGATACTACCCGGGTCCCTCACACCCTCTCTTTTTTAATTTTGGCTCTGTGCACAACCACCCTTTTCATTCCCAACTGAAATAAGGTTATTCCCCTTTCATCCCCTTAGCATGCGTGCGGCTGACTGCATTTTCTTAGACTTTGAAATTATTAGCATCCCATTCATTTGAGGATTTACTATTGCTTGTATGTGGTCACGCGCCCATTATTGGTTGATTCTTTCGAGCCACTTTGCGGATTTTTTCGATCTGCTTTTGAAGATGTGGTTTTGTCACAACCAGTTTCCGTCTCCTTCTTCGCCCACCGATTCGCACGTTTTTCCGCGATTTCTTCTTCCCGTCAATCACTTTACCCTTTTTTTCAAGCTATCATTTCTGCCGTAGACATTTCGCCATAGCAGAAAACCCCTTACAGAAGATCGCTTTTAGTTGATTTTCATTCCTGCTGCCTTTTCTTTTCCCGGACCGCTTCTTCCTGTGTCGCGACGGTTTTTTCAGTGTTCCTGCATAGGATATGACAACCTTGGTTTGCGTTGCGTTTCTAGTCGCGACACTTCATGAGGCCGTTCTTCTGCCTTGTTTTCTCCCTGCCAGTGGCTTTTTACTACACCTCGCGGACCCTTTTTCCAAATCACTGATGGGTTACTTTTTTTTTCTACGTTCTGCTCCCATCCCTAGTCCCTATGAGAGATTTATCCCCTTTTACTATCTATTTTCTTCCTTGCTCGCGTAAAATTAGTTCCCCTCCTCTTCCGGGCGCTAGTAGGCCGGCATTTTGCTTGTCTTTTCCGAAGTTTTCCGGCCTCCTGTCTCAAGGACCAGCATTCGTTTTTAAAGACTCGCGTCTTTGACTCAGATACCCCTGGCTGCGACGGGACTGGACCCGCTAGATTTTTTTGCCCGGCCTCCTTTGTTCCAGCACCCATCATATCGTTTTCCCCCTGGGCATTTTCGTCGAGATTGGAGGGGATGCCTCGACCCCCAAGTGGCTTAGGCACCCTTCACGGATTCAATTTGGTCAAGGGGACGAATGAATTTGTATTTTATTGACTGACCCCCCCCGGACCTTTCGCGGCAAACTTAAGCAAACCCGCGGCTCCCCTCACTTGAGAGACAAAGGGTTTTTGCTGGCTTCCAATGAGCGCTTCAAATACTCTCCCAAACCGCGGCGGTATTTTTTCTCGACGTCATTAGAGGCGTTTTAGGGTAGTAAGGGCACACAGTCTGCAACTCCCCGTTTTGACATTTTTCTCGGTTAGCTTCCGACAGCTTCCTTCCTCGCTTTCTCCCCTTTTTGCGAGTCTTTGGGCCGCGCACTGACCTCCGCTTATGTGCGGCTTCATATTTCGTCCCTCCACCTTAGTTTGTTAAGGCGGTGATTGCCTCTACTGAATCTCCTTTGCACGTGGGTAGGGGCGATCACTGAGGTTTTTTTTCTCGGCTTCCCCATGGGTACCCCCTTGCGTTTCCCTTGACGCGCCTGCCTGTTACCTGTTTAAACCCACTTTTCAACGTCTGTGTCTCCCTCCCACCCCGGTGATTTCTTCCGTTGTTTATCGCTATTTCAGCAGCAGAATTGTCGGCGGGCGATTGGAATATTGCGCCCGTCCACTGTTTCCCGCTTACATCTGTCCTGTGGCAGCGTCCCGTTCTCGAACCGTAATTACTATTCGCCTCGCCTCTTTGCGTTAGGGCGTCCCCGACGATGTTTTGGGCTTGCTTCGATAACGCATGTTCGCTGAGTTCTCGTTATTGGTAGACCTGTTTGTGTTTCAAAACCCCTCGGCGTCTTGCAGCTTCGAGTTATGAGGGGTTTTCAACCCTTCGCCCTTCCCCTCGACCCGGACAACAAGAATTTAGTCACCAGTTTTTTTGCCCATGTCTAGCGAAGGTGGAGGCCAGCGTTTCGATTCTTTCTTTGGGGTGACAGCTCTCTTTCCTCATCCCCTTTGTTGTTGGTCTTTCTTTTTTTTTTGCCACCGTGAGCTTTTCTCTTTGTGCCCGGCGCCCGGTTCTTAGCCTTTTGTTGGTTGCTGATGTGATTCTTTGGTAAGATAATTCGGAGATCGGAGTGTCGGAGATGGGGGGTTCCCCTCTCTGGTCATCAGACATGCGTGCCTCGCTTTTTTTTTGAGCAAGTTTGAGCTTGCAAAGAAAAACTCTCGGCACGTATCCATTCCAACGCGCATTTGGGTGTTACGCGTTGGATGAGGAAAGCGCTGCTAAGGCGATCTCTGTTGTAATTCCCCCCTTGTGATCACTTCCGTTGCTTTGCCGCTGCACCAATTCCCTCTAAGGTTGTCCCCTTTCCTTTGCGCAATCCCATCGTTCCCAATGCGTTCGAGGTTTCCTTCCGTCAGTACCCAACGAGGTAAAGAACCGGCCCCATCCTCGGCGACCCACTCTCTTGGAGCCGTCGACGAATTTCCCCCCCGGTTCAGGCTCCTTTTTTGTTCCTCTGGAGGGGGTACCATGTTGGCTTCCGACGTTCCAACCTGGCCTCGTTCGCCTCGCGCGTACCGTCTCATCCCAGTGAATTATTTTCCTCCTATGATCAGTTTTATGCCATTTTTTGCTGGCCTTTTTTTTAGCGATCGAGAGTCTCCTTTTCCCCTGAAGTCCGCCCGGGCTCTCGAGCTTGGGAGTGATCCCGTGTAGTATCGTCGGATTGAGAAAAGTTACGTAGGCAAAATCGGTTCCCTTGCCTTTTTTTCAAGGTACCCTCACAAGAGCTTTCCTGCGTCTAGGTCTCTCGCCCCCCGTTGACTTATTTCGCTCTGCGGCTACCCGGTATCGCGAATCGTTTCTTTCTCGCGTGTTGTACAAGCTTCGTATATGATCTCGCTTTGATTACCCCATTGGCTTTTTCCTCTTTTGAGGTTTTTAACTCGCCTCTTTCGGGTTTCTACTTCCCCGCCCGCTTCCTTTTCTTTTTCCGGCCGGCATGCTGGGTGGATGGTTCTTGGCTTTTGTTAATCCCCCCCAACCCTTCTACGCAAGGGCCCCCCTTTGTCCAGTCTTTTTTCACGATTTCCCGCGCAGTCTGCTCCCTTTTTCCAATGGTCCCCTGATTTACGTGAGGACCCCTTCTTAACAGAGAGCAGCCGACGCCGCCTTGCGATTTTCGTTACCTTTTCTGACTTCATTCATATTTAATTTTTCTGCACCTCACTCTGATTAATTTGGACAACAAGGGAATTCCCCGCTCAGGAGGAAATGCCTGATTCTTTTCTGGAGCAATTCGCAGCGCGTCGCGTTTAACCCTTGATTTTCTCCCTTGTATCCTTCTCCCCGCGAGAGACTGCGGGTCCTTTTTTCTAGCGATGGTTATTACTTGGCAAGAATAGAGCTTTGCCTCCGCAAGGCAGGCTGAACTCCAAACTCCCCGAGTTTCGATCATTCCTCCAGAGGTCTTTTATGACCACCTTTACCTGTATTCAGGATGTTCTAAACAGAAAAGCTTCCATGTGCTCAAAATCAAACCACGCGCTGGGATCTTTCGGGTTTGCTACGGCCCGTTCTTTTCCCGCGACTTTCGCGGAGATTCTACGTTCTTTCCAGTCTTATATTCGCAAACTCGCAGTGCCGATTTTCTTCTTTTTTCGTCTCCACTCCCCCTTTTTTAACGGTTTTTTATTGACCCCCCCCCCCCTCTGAACATGTTTACACTGCAACTTTCCGCTCGAGATATTCCCTCTCGGGGTGGGCGGTTGAACATCCTCCCTGCACGTTCGTGAAGAACTATTTCTAATTATTGCACTAGCTTGCCCCCCCCTACCCCAATTCCTCCTACGGAGGTCTCTCCGTTGCATCGAGGTGTTGTCCCAGCTGGCTTATGTTTTTTTCCCCCTTTTTCGTTTGCTGTCCCCCAGAACCCCGTAAAATTGCTGTGTTTGGATATTTCCGCGTTTTTTTCTCTTCCTTTGTCCCTCACTACCCCTTTCAAATGGTTTTTCCTCTGAGACTCACATGCCGCCCTAAATCGATCGTCTGGCATGCCAACCCATGTATTTTCCTTTGCATTCTCCGTGGGTTCCTTCCCCACGCGCTCAATTGCACATAGGCTATTCTTGCGGGGACGCGAAGACTTTTTTGACCATATTCGGTCCATATGCCGTACTGGATAATTGGTACCTCAAGCCTTCCTTTCTTTCTGTTCCCGCTGTTGCCCCCAATCTTTTTCCTTTTTCAACCATCTTTCACAAGCTCGTCCGCTTGAGCTGCCGTCCGAGTTTTCCCTTAAGCCCTTTACTAGGTTCTTAAGTTTGAGAAACCAGCTTCCCCCCCCCCCCCCATTAGAATCTGCGCACCTTGGCATTGACCGATATGTTTTCCACCTTTTTTTCTTTCTTTGCATCCCCCGTTTTTTGTCAGGGTTCTGAACGGTTGTTCCTTGTCCCTCTCAGGTTAGGGAATCACACCCAGTTGTTCCTTTTGTCCATCCCCTATCTTTTTTCTCTTCTTTTTTGCGTTTTTTCCCATTCCGGCTAGAAGTACCCAGTCAACACGCTTCGATGCTACTTCACCAATTCTCAGCGTGCATATGTCTGCCATTTTCAGTCTCCGCAGTATTTTGTTATTCTCTGGGTCTAGCAAACCTTTCCTTGGTGTTATTTCAGACACTTTTTTGATCAACCCTCCGTAGGGTGCCTTTCAACTCTCACCTTCCTCAAGTTCTGGTACCCCCCCTTTGTTTGAGTCCCCAGTACCCTTTTCTCTGGTTGAATCCCGTGGACGTGGCTCCCACCTTCCAGCCTGCCCCCCAACTTCCCCGGATTGTTCTGGGCCGGCCACCTTGTTTTTTTTCCAGGTCCACCTTTCTATATTATCGCTTGTGGCGCCATGGAACCTTGCGTCCGCTGAGCGTTTTGGCGGCTGTATTGACTAGACCTCCAATTTCTTAGCTTTTCTTTCCATGAGGTTTCATCGATTCCCTTTCTCGTTTTTCCCCTGAATGCTTCTGTGCGGCGCAGGTCTCTTTCCTTTTTCCTTGTGGGGGAGTGTAAGAGACGAGCCGGGTTTTCCCCCGATGGTGATCCCCTCCTGGTACCCGCTTTTCAGCACCTGACCAAGTCCTTCTTAGTTTGTACCCAATTCCCCCCACCCCAGCGCCCGAATTGTTTGTGTCATTCCTTCCGCGTCAAATGGTTGATGGCTCCCGCTGACCTCCACCATCCTTTTTTTGCTCCCGTGCTTCCCGCACGTTTCTTCCTGATTTATGATCCCTTTCTCTGGTGTGTTTCAAGGTTGCGCATCCTTCTGAGCGTTTCCTCGTTACCCCTGCCAAAGCATCGTGGCGAGCTTTCTCTTCCCATTAAGCTTCACCCAGTCTTTCGATACTTCTTTCCCTTTGTTTTTCCAAATGAAAGGTGCGTGTCCAGCAGCGGAAGTTTTCCCCGTTGTCTGCTGGGTCGAAGCTGTTCCTGAGGTTCTTCGGGTGCCTTTCCGGGGACTCCTCATTTCAGCTTTTTTGGTCGGCCGCGGCTGCAGTTTCCTCCCCTCCCTTTTTTTAATTCTCGCCCCTCATTTTTTTTTCGCAGAGGCCAGCCGCGCGATACGCACGTCCCAATATATCCCCCCTGCGGGCGCGATTCGTGGGCTTTTCCTTTTCCCGCCCTTGAGCCTACGAATTTCGGTCACCCTGAAAATTTTCGTTAGACCTTACCTTGCCTAGCCTCCAAAGATCTTTTAGTGCTGCTTTCCACCGTTCCCCACCCGCGCGCAATGGTTATTCTTGAACTTTTTTTGCGCTGGGTCGAGACAAGCATTGGACTGGCTTTTCTGTGACGCGTCACTTCTTTCTTTTGGAAGCGTAGATGTTGTAGCTGAACAACGGCGGTCTGAGTGTGATGTCCACTGATTTTTTTTCCTCCGAGAGCGTTTTCCACAGGAATACGACGTGAAGGGCCTAAGAATTTCCTTGAAGTTCTTCCCCCCTAGATCTCTACTATTATGCTTACTGCTTCGATGTAATTGGTTTGGCTCAATGGAAGGGTTTTGCCTGAGAGTGTTTTTTCCCGTATTTGAATTACAGGGGAGTTTTAGTTTGCCGCGGGTTCCCTCACGTAGGGATTTGTGTAATGGTGCATGTTTCTGGCTCCCTTTTTGACTTTTGAGTCATGATCTTAGGAGTTTTCGCCAAGTTGTTTCTACACGCGGGCTCTCTCCTCCCTTTGTTCCCCCCCCCCCCTTGTATTCCGATTTAATTTTCCCGATTGGTTCCTCCTCCATAGGAGGGTTTTTCGTCGGCCTCGCCCCCGCTTAGATAGATCTATCTACTCCCTTTTTGTTGTTTTGCTTCTAGATATGCTATCGGAGCCCTTTTGTCGTCTCTCCCTGTAGTAGGCCCCTTTTTCCCCTCCATAAGCGCGCAGGAACTGTCCCCCTTAGTTTTTATAGACCCGTTGTTTTTAGGGTTTTACGAACCTTTTTCAAGACTGCATATCCCGATAGGAAAACATTTGCCCCCCCTTTCTCCAGAACCTTTCCCCCCTGACCTGAAGATTTTGCCCAGCCAGACTGCACCTCCCCCCCACGCAGGTCCTCCCAAGATCGTTCGCGATCCTGTCAAACCCTTCCCAAGTTTTGAAAACGCAATTCCGTCGGCCCCCGTCTACTTATATTTAATTCGAACTTGATTCCTTCGGTGCGCTTTATTTGCTTGCTTAACTTGCGCGGAACCTTAGTCTGGCCAGCGTTTTTCGCCCCCCACTCGTATTCTTGTCCTCCCTCATTGGGTTAGCCCCTGGGGATCTTTTTTAACCAAACAGCGCCCTACGGCATCCTCGGCGCGGCCGTTCTTCTCCCCCCCCCCGTTGCCCGACGATGTTTTCAAGGCCCTATTTTGCCAAAGAGCAACTTTTAGGCCCTACTGACCACCCAGCGACACGGTGAACCCTCTCCCATGTGCCACTTTTTTTTTTTAAGTTTTCGTTCCCGGCATACCCGAAGAATAATCTCATTCGTCTTCGGTTTTAACCTCTCACATTCCTCACGATTGCGTGCCCCCAAGTTTTTAATCTGAATTCGCTTCTACCGTAACGCGAGCAAATTTGATTAGTTTTTTCATTGCCGCGTGCGACGACTGGCCTCTCACAATCCACCTTTCCCCCTCCCCTCGGGGACCCCGAGGGAAGAGTCATACGGCTGGTCTCCCCTTCCCTTTCATCCTTTGCCACATATAATGAGTCCCCTCATTTTCCAGTATCACTCGCTGGTTCCTCCCTTTAAGTTGGCTTGAGAACGAATTGTTCCCCAGCGACCTCGTTCCCCCTATTTAGTCCCATTTGCAATTGGCCCATATTCAACCTCTGCTGGGCCCGGTTTGTGCGTACCCCTCTCATGGCCTGTTGGCATGTCCACACCCCCTTTATCCAAAGTTTCCATCCCCTAACTGCATTCCACGGGCGTCGCTTTGTTTGCAATCTTTTTCCGTTTGCGGTCCACCTTAGTCGTATTCCCTGCACCCACCCCAATGCTTTTGGGTGAACTTGCCCCCCACCCCCCAGTCAGTTTGCGCCTTTTGGTGCCGTAAGTCGGGTTCAGCGCTGTCCGTCCCCCCGCACCGCGTTTTTCCCCCTTTCTCCCCGCAAGGACTTTGAGGACGCTCATGCTCCCTCCAAGATGAAAATGATCACTAGTGTGGGTACAACGATCTTGGTGAATCCCCGATTTCTAACATCTCCCCCTTTATCTGCATGCAATTGTTTCGAGTCGGCCCTTCCTCCCATGTACGCAGCGTCATTTTCACGCACAAGCCCGGTTGTCAAAGTGAGCCGCCTTTTATCATTGTTGGATCTGGGACAACCCGACTTTTTGTGGCTGTTTAAAAACTACGTTGGAAGTTTTTCTCTGTTTCAGGTATTTTCCCCAAAGTCGCTTTCTTAAGTCCCCCACAGATGCTGGGTGCTGAGACTTCAACATTTCTTCCCCCCTCTTTTCCGTTGATCGTCAAGGTATGACTGCTGGTCTGCCTCCCCCTCCTGGTGGTCTTCCCTAACCCTTTCTTCCAAACATCCCCCCAAAACATTCATACTTCTTCCTTTCCTTCCGCGTTAGATCCTTCATTCAACATGCAGATGAGTGTATTCCTTGATCTCCTCGTGTGGTCTTTCCTCCCCCTTTATCGTGGCCCCCTTTTTTTTTTCCATGGGGGTTGGTTTGCCCACCGACGAACTTCCCCTTCCTCTCGTGAGCGACTTTCCTGACACAGCCCTTTTTTTTTTTTCTCGGAAAAAAACACTTTTGATTTTACCGTTCCACGTTCTCCCAACGGGAACCTAAACATCTTTTCCAATTCTCAGTTCCCCCATACTTCTTGGACAATCCCAATTGCAGTGTAGTTTTGGAAGAGTTTTTTCTTACCCAGTCAGACTTCAACCCTCCCTCCGCGTTTTACAATTTCGGCCCTGATCATCTGTCACGTTGCCATCGAGAATGTTAGGTTTGCCTTCAATATTGATTAGGCTGGTCCCCAATTAGTCCCTCAAGGCTTTGTTCCAGTCGTCATCTGGCCTTTTCTATTGGCTTCCAAATTTTTCTCCTCTTCAACTAAAGAGTTTGCATTCCTTTCCAATTGCAGTCGCTCGTTTGTTCATGTGTAAATTTTCAACTAGTGCGCCCCCCTTTTTTTCATGCGAAAGCTAGGACGGAGAGTTGCGGCGACAGTTCCATCTATTCCTCGCATAGGTTGCACCCCTTGTCCCCCCCTAGGACTTTCAGGAAGATAAGGAGTCGGTATCCCTCCCACCCTTTCGTAGCCTCGACTTCTTGACCCTTTTTTTTTGAAACAGCTGAGTCCTCTTTCAGGTTCGCAGTTTTCCCCCCCTTTTCGTACATAAAGGTTCTACCTTCTTTTCTTTCTTGTAAGCTTCCCTCCTGCCTTCATTTTACTTTCAGTATCCATTGTTGTACGATGCCTCCCTCCATACCCTCTCCTTTGACTAGAGAGCCCTGTGATTTTTTTTTGTCCTCCTCCCCTGAGATGTTTATCACACTTTCATTTCCTTAGTACCTCAAAGCGCGGTTTCCGCCGGTCGATTCAACGCACCAGGTAACCCTCTCTTATCTCATCCGATTGTTCCCGGGTTAGTCTCACTTGCCGCACAACCTCCTACCCCTATTTGTCGCTCATTTGCTTCTCCTTTCTGTTTTTGATCCCTTTTCTGTACACTGCGCCTGGAAGAGGTTCCCGTCTCTTCCTTATGCAAAATCGACCCTTTTCTTTTTTTTTTTTCTCGCCTGCTTCTTCCCTCTAGGCCTCATTTGTCTTTTGATAGTCCCCTTAGTTTCTGGGCTCCCTCCTTCCCTTTTATCAAGATGAAGTCTAATAATGGATACGCTTTTTTCAGGTCCCCCCGGTCGACGAGCTTTGATTTCCCAACCCCCCTCCCTCAGTATTTTCACGTTTTGACCTTCCCTTCCTCATATATGCTAATGTTCCGAATTCCTTCGTAATTTCCAACTGTTCTTCTGTACCTAGTGCGCGCGTTCGTTTCGCTATTCCTCCTTTTCTTTTTTTCCGGAATCTGGCCCCTTGCCCTCCCTTTTTCAGGAAATACCATTAGCCTATTGGCCTCCAGAGTCATGGACTCCCCTTCCTTGACGTGTTTGACCGCTTTAGTCAGCCCCCGGTTTTTTGCAAGCCTTCATTCAACATGAAACCCCCCCCCCGGTATTTGTCTTATGATCTATCGAGGGAGTCGTTAGTACTCCCCCCTTTTCTCGAGTGACACCGCTCTTCATCCCACTTGGTCGCTTTCCCCTCCTCCTTGAGTTATCGTATCCCAACGAAAGAGCGAGAGGTCACCTCCGCGCCCTGCTTCGATAACATTTTTTCTACCTCCTACACCCAACCAAGCAGCGAGAGTTTCCGGCGTCGGATAGAGCAGGCTTTGTTCTACGGCCCCCACCCTTCCCTGACCTGTTTTGCCCCTGTTGCGTACCTACCCTCTCTTTTTCACGCCCGGGAGCCCTTTCTTCGCGCACTGAGATCCCTCTTCCCCCCTTAAACCGTTCGCCCCCCCTATTTCCGCACTCACCTGGACACTGTCCGTTCGTGCTTACGGGGTGTGTTTCTTGCTAAAAAGCGTCTGCGGAGTAACTCGGCTCCCAGGTTACCCATCCCTTTGCGGATAGTGACGCCCGACCTTCCTGGACAATTCGTATCGTCGTCCAGTAGCCGACCTCCCCTTAACATCCCTACTTGATTTTTTTTTTTTCCCCTTTCTTGTCCTCGCTCTTTCCTGACGTCTTCCTGTCTGTAGATGGAAATTTGTTCCCTTCTGAACTCCTCTTTTCCTTCCAACCAGCGTCCTTGCCCTCGCCTGGCCTCCTTTCCTCCCAGTTGTATCCCTACCCCTTCGATCCTTTTCTTCGCGATCCACGGACGTACGAACCATGGCGTAGGCTTTTTTTTTTTCTCGATTAACGCTGCTAGTTTTTCTTTTCCCCCCCTGCTTCAATTTGACTTCCTCCCGTTTCGCTGTTTTCCCCCTCGAGGAACCTCCTTCTTTTTTCCTGTTAATAGAGGTTACAACCCCCTCCTCCCACTCCGCTCGCCCCTCTCAGTGATTTCCAGACCTTTTCCCCACCCCCCGCCCAGCCCCCCCTTCTCTTCCCCGGTGGTAAATCCCTTGAAACGCTTCCTATCTTTTTTTTCGCTCTTTTCCTCTACCTTGTTAGTTCTTGGACCCACCCCTAGAACTACGACAGGCTTTTTCAGTTACCCTTTCCCCTTCTCCCTTTGTTTGCTTCGTAAGTCTTGTGTTTTCCTCTTTCCTGAATTCGTCTCTGGAGTGGAGGCTATGGGGTTTCAATCCCTCCCCCTCCTCTCCCTGGTGCCGCCCCTTTTGTTTTTTCAACGGCACCCCGCAGTTAAATTCCTATCTTTTGACCAAGAAACACATGCTCTTTCCGCCACTTTCAACCCGAGCCCCTCGCTTGTGTACGTCCTTTCTCATCCCTTTTACGAAGGGCCGACTTCATTTTGGCACATTTCGACTGATTCACTGAGGAGGAAGGCGAATGAAACTCATCTTCATCCCCAGCACCGTTCTTTCACTTACGTCCCATCCGAAGATATGCGGATTACAGCCCCTATTTTCCAAAGCACTTTTTCTTTAGGCCGAAACCCCATCTGATTGGGGAGATGCGTTTCTTTTCCACCTTTCGATCTTGCTCACTATACTTTTTAAACTTGTGAGCCTCTTTTCTCCCTCCCCCTCGCGTAGCGATCACTTTTGAAGGACTTTCCTTTCCTTTCTTAGTGTTCACGCATGCCTCCTCCTAGCTCCATAGGTCTCTCTCTTCTCATGCGCCTTTCCGTGCAGCTACCAAGGTCTTCAATCCGGTCCTCTCCTCCGCACGGTTTTCTAGTGATAGCGTCGATTTAGTAAGCACAGAGATTCACCTCCCCTAGAGTGCCTTTGCAAAAGAACTCCCCTACGGAGCTAAGGTTTTCTCTCTTCCCCACCAGGGACGCTTCTTTTGATCTAAGCTGGCAGCACCCTGTTACCGACTGCGCGTGTTCTTTTTCGCCCCCGTTACGTCCTCTAGTATTTTTTCTAGAGAGTCTGGCTTTAATTGGCTATCTCTTTGGCGCGCTCAAAGTTGGTCGATGTACGCCCCCCTCCCCCTGCTAGAAGACATCCTCCCTTCAGGAGCCTTATTTGTTGTCTTTTATTTTCCATTTTTCCTTCTTTCTTCCTTTCCAACCCGTCCTTTTTCCTCCCTTTTCCAGTACTGTATGTCTTTCAAAGCGGTGGTCCCCCCCCCTCTCAGTCTATTAGACCCTACGGATGCCCCTTATTTCAGCACTTAGGCTTCCCACCTTTTCTTATCGCCCCTACCAGACGAGTCCCTCCCTGAAAGTTCCCATTCTCCCCCCCTCACAGCCCCCAGTGCACTAACAAGGGATGTCTTCCAAAGGAATCTCTAGATCAGAGAAGATGATTCGTGTTTCTTGACATTCAGCAGTCCTGCTTCGTCCCTTGGATTCTGGATCGCCTCTTTTAATTCTCCTAGGGCCTTTTCTTTTCAGCTGCTGTCTTTCAAGTCAAAATGATCACTAAGTCCTATTTCTCCCTTTTGAGCCCTCCCTGCCCTATGAACACCCGCGAGCTTTTCTTCCGGCATAGAGGCTGGCTTTCTGCAAATTCTTCCCCTCCAAGTTGCCCTTCCTGTCCCGGTCTTAACATGCCCGGCATGGAAATTTTTGCAAATCACACCCTGCTTTTTTTTCTGTTTTCGTCTCAGTTAGAAAGAGCCAACTTCATTAGGAGATGAGCCTTTTTTCCTCTCTTTTTCCCCTGCTTGTGAGTGAATACTCGTCCCTCGCCCGTCGCCCCTCCTTTTTCCTCCAGGAAAACCTTTCCCCCTTTTGATGACCCACAATCTCTTTCCCAACAAATTCGCTGTCCCCCCCCGGACCACGTCCTCATGACCGATCTGTCTTTCTTTTCCGTGAACCTCGCACCTCCTTCTTTTCGGAAATCTCTAAATTTCCTGGGAGTCCTCCTTCCCTCAAATTAGTAGACTCCCTGTCCCTTCCTTCTTTCCCTGTCGCGGGAGTTTCCCATCAAAGTCAGACCCCCCGTAAACTGCCCCCGTTTTTTTTTTCTTCTCTGCCGCGTGTGGGTGTGGATGGGCTTATCTTAATTTTGCTTCTCCCCCATTTTCCCCCCAATTCACACCTATGCAGCTTTCATTTATGCTGCCCTTGTATCCTCCCCCCTGATCCTCTCCAGAGATCGTGCTTCCATCCAACATTTTTTTATTGGCAAGGGTCACAGAACAGAACACCTCAATCCTCCTTTCTACTATCCCCCGTCCCCATTGCTTGACTGCTCCAATTCCATGCGGCCTTTACCTTTTCAGTCCTTTATTTTGAATCGTTGCCCCCCCGTCTTTTTTGACCTCATTGCCACTCCCCCATCTAGCTCTACTATTCGCCGGTTTAACGATGCTCAAGTTTTTTTTCAATACGCGTTTTTTCATTTTGTTCCACAGCATTCAACCCCACAAAAATAAGATGACCTAGTCTCCCCCTTTTCATTGCGTATTTTTTTCTTCCCCCCGATAACCCTTATGCGACATGGTTGTAACTTTTTCTGGGTTTCTTGACCCTGTTTGGAATTTGAACTCTTCGGCTATTCACCAAACAACGCCTGATTCGTGTCAATCGTGATAGTCGTCGCTATTTCCGTGGGGCGCGCCGTATGTCCCGATACGCGGGTCTGAAGCACCATCTTTGAAGGAAGAATACACATCGCTCCGTCTTATTTAATATGACCTCCCCCCCCCTAGCCCTTTCCTTTTTTTTCGTTATTTATCACAGGCTTTTCGTCCCTCCTCTACTTTTGCTTCATGAAACAAGTCCTTCCGGTGTCGCTTTTAACTATCAAATTCCACTCCTGGATGGTTAAATACCACTTGTTCCTTCCCTCCCCCTCCCTCCACAGCGCTCCTGGAATCCCTTCTCCTTTTTGAGAAATTTCCCCCTTTTTGTCGATAATTCCCACCTTGGTACTTTCCACAAACCTGCTGCTTTCCTCTTCCCCCCACCACGTGCTGAGCCTCCCCCCTTTTGACTTAACTTTTGAAGAACATTTCAGCGTTCTTCTTTTTTGCGGCGTGTTGACCCCCATTGACCATGCCGGCTCCTTGAAGAGGTCTTTCCTTTCTCTCCCCCCCCTTTCTTCCCACAATTCGATTTGATTAAGAATTGGTTCCTCTGAAAGCTGTCTGGGTATACAGGGGAACCCTCTTTTCACATTGCCCTCCTCCTATCAACCCTTCCACTTTCTCCCTTTGGTTTTTTCTTTCCCCCCACCCCAGCGCATTTTTTTTTTCCCTTCAATGGTCTATTGCGATGAACGTAGCATAATTCAGTTCCCATCTTGCCACCCCCATATCTGGCTACCTCCCCCTGCATTTCTTGAAGATTTTTCTTCGTTTGTTTACAGTGTTTCAGAGCCATGGCTCTCGGGGTTTTTCTCCCCTAAACGTACACGATTGGTGATTTTCGTGCTCTGACCTTGTCAGCGTCCTGTCTTAGAGGGACCAACATCTTTTCCTTCTAGATCCCCCTGACCGGCTTTCCCCCTCCGCGTGACTTTTCTTCTCACTTTTTTCCCCAGTCCGTCTTCTCCCCTCATTACTGAATCTCCCTAAAGTAGGTTGGCCCTGATTATTTCCCTCCTCAATTTCTTCCAGTCTTTCATTCTTTTTCGGGCCATCTTCCGCTTCGCCCTGCCTGGCCGGCCCCCTTCTCCCCTCCCCCCCCTTCTCGCATCCGCTACTCTTCCGCCCCTTCCCAATAGAAATGTCTGTCTCGATTTTTCCCTTCTGTCATCTTTTTCCCTCCCGAGCCCTACGCGTCTCAAGAATTTTGACTTTTTTTCCTCCTGTTAAAACTTCCTTTCAAAATTCGACTACCCCCCTACTGAACTCGTAAGTCTTCCTCTTTCTTCCCCGTGCTAATTCTGCCTGGTTTCTATTCCATTCTGCTTTCTCTTGGTTGAAGCGCTCACTTAGAAATCCGTCTCAGTTACCTGACTTTTGAGCTTAGAAGACCCCCCCTTCTTCTTGCTATGTGATTTTTCCCCTTCAACCGTTTTCCTCCGTAATAAGATTTTATCCCCCCCTTCTCTCTATTTTTCGCTTCACAACGAAGAAATTTTCTAACTATGAGAGAAACTACGAGCTTCTCTTTCTTCTTCTTTCATACGATCGACTTTCTCTTCTTTCTTGGGTCCCTCCCCTTTGTGTATCGTCTTTTTCATAGAGCAATTCTTTTCTGGATTGTCCCCTCGGTTTCTGGAAATTTCTTTTCCGTGTATTTAAATGTTTTTCTTTCTCCTCTGGACTCCTTTTCTTGCTTCTTCTGTATTATTAATTCCCCTCGCTAGTGTCTCATACTCTCTCCTTCAAATGTTCCTGCTGTTTCTCAGACGATGGACTGAGCATTTTTTTTTTCCCCAATCTTGTTTCTTTCCCCGTCGCTCGTCCGTACTTCTCAGGAGATAGCATCTTCTTCTTTTTTCCCTATCGTTTTTTTTTTTCGTCGGATATCTCTCAGAAAGAGATGCCTGATACTCTCCCCTCCCTCCTAGTGTAGAGCACCAATCCTTCTTTTATGCATCATCGCGCGTGAGAAGACGACCTCCCCCCTTTTTTCTGTAGCCGGAGTAGGAGTCCTCACCACTAGCACACCCCTCCGATTACTCATACTCCCCTCAACGTTCAGTTTTCTCAAACCTCCTGAAATGACTAAGTGGAGGGAAGCACTACCTCGGTCCCCTACCTCCCATTTTTTCCTAGAAACTCTTCTTTTCGCCCTATCCACCTTCCCCGTCCCTGTCTCCCCGCCCAAGAGAATATTAAGTCTCCTTCTTTCCATCTCTATAGTAGCTTTTTATCTTCAGATGAGAGGTAGGCTTCTCAAGGACCTCTCTGAAAGTAGTTAACTAGCTCTTCCCTCTTTAATATTGGTTCCCTTTTCCCTAAACCTATATCCGCCTTGTTCCTTCTACCACGCCGCATTCCGTGGCCCAGGCCTCTCAGGCCATATGGTGGAACTTTCTAAAAGAAATCTAGTTTGTCCCCCATGAACCCCATTCTCTGTTTCTCCCTTTTCCCCTTATACTACTTTCTCCCCCCTTCACTTGGTTCGCTTTTAAGCAGTTGCGAGTCCCCCCTTTTTTTTCCTCACTTCCCCTATTCTTTTTCCTCCTAATTCTAGGTCTCCGGGCGTTTTCCCCGCCGCCCTCACCCTCCTTTCTCTCTTTTTTTATCGTAGGGGCTTTCGTCCATGAGAGAACGCGAGACAACCTTTTTCCTTGTCTTTTTTGAGTCATTACCCTCTTTTAGCCGTTCCCCCTCTTCCAGCTGTGCCTTTCCCCCCTGAATAAACAGAGAGGGACCTATTATTTCCGCCGATTCTCACTTATATACTGTCACTCTTCCTTCTGATCAAGACTTTCCCTTTTAATCACTAGCTGCGCCGTCCCTTGTAAGTTTTGCTGCCAAATTTTAGTTATCCGACAGTCTATTCCTATCTTCCTTCTGTAATCTCCCCGGCCAACTCTCCTTTTCCAGGTTGACCCCTCTTTTCCAGGGGGTGCCCCTTTCCACCCCCCCCCCCCTCCCCTCTCCTTTCAAATAGACTTCCACCGCGTCTCTCACGATTTTGGGATAGACGTATTCTGAATGATCCCATCCATTTTTATCCCCTCTTGCCTTCACACCACCCTATTCTCCTTGAGTACTAACAAAAACCACGTTGTACCTTTTGTTTTTGTTTTTAATGACTTTTAGCCTCTTTGCGTAACCTCTTCACTGGTTCCCCGAGTAACCTTACCCCCCTCACGGGGGTCCCTTTAGTGCGAAAAAAGAAAGATGAGCCCCCTCCCAGTGTTGTAAAAGAGCTTTTTGGATATGTTAGAACCTGCAATTTGCTCCTTGCTCCTTTTTCCTCCCCCTCCCCGCCTCCTCCCGCCTCAAGCCTATCAGGCTGAAGCATCCATTTCCTGTTTTTTTTTCCCCCCTTTCGACCTAAAGTTTTTTTTTTTGATCTGGTCCCCTACTCGTCGCCCCACGGTTTTAAAACCCATCCTTTTTTGTGGACTTCGGAATTTTATCACCGTCTTTTGGTCCCTAAAGGCACTTTCCCCCCTCCCCTCTTTTAGTTCTGCTGTCCTTCATTAAACCATCCTTTTTTATTTCAATGTTGTTTTCCCCCCCTCCAAATCATTCTGGTTCCCGATCAAAGGCGGTTTTCCCCGAACCAAGCCTCTTCTTATTGTCCCCCCTCTACCACACTTCCTTCTGTCATAAGGCGGGTTCCCCGCCTTAAATAACGGTGATCTTAATCCCCCCGCAAGATTTGGGTCCAAGACCAGCCTTCTGTGTGCATTACAGATCGCAGTGCCTCCGATCTCCCTTTGCATACCAACTTACTTTTTTGTTGCCCCTGAAGTTCCCCAAAACGTCCCCCCCTATTACCCGCCCTTTTTTTTCCTTTTCCACCTCTTAAAAATGGGTGGGGGGGGGTGCCCCCCTACCCTCTACTCCCCCACGTTGGGCCCGGTCCTTGCTTGGATTCTCCCTTCAACTTCACAGACAACGTCTTCCCATTGCCATTTTTCTCCCCCCTCCCCCCGGCATAGAGACTACTCCTGTATTCTATTTTTGACTGACCTCTTTTCATTCAAAAGCGGCAATTCTTCCCCCTTTCCCCTTCTGGGCACTTATTCCCAAAGTTCATATTCCCTTTTTGAATCTATTCTTTTTCGTCCCTCCCGAAATCTTGCATGATAGTGCAAAATTTAAAGGCCTTTCCTTTTTTCCTTTGCCCCCGTTCTTCTCCCTCTCTCATTTCCTTTGGTCTTCCTCCCCCGCCATGAGTCCTTGGCAGGCAGTCTGTCCCTTTTTTCCTCTCTTGAACTCTTTGTTCCCCCACGTTTTGTCATAAAGATTACCCGCCTGTATCAAAAAACCCCGCTTCTTGAAGTTACGTTCCTTTTTTTCTCCTTTTGCCCCTCCCCTTTTTTTCACATCCCTCGCGGCCACCCATTTCCTCTTCCCGTCGTCCTCTAGTCTTACCTTTTATTCTTCCCAAGCTATTCCTATGCCCATGCTTTGGAATATATTTTTTTCCCTCCCCCCTTCTCAATCCCTGGTTTTAGGCTCTTTTTTTCCCTCTAAGCCCTTTCTGTTCTCTGATCTTGCGAAGTTTTGCTTCCGAGGATTTTTGGTGGTAATTCTTGCACTTTTCCCTTCTCCTGAGTCTCACCACCTCCGTTTTGACGAGATATCTTTCCCCTCCACCCCCAGGACGTTTACTATGAAATTCCTTTTCCGTCAACTGCTCTCGGAGCGACACCCACTTTTTATTTTCTTTCATCTTTTACGATAGCCTTTTCTTTTAGTCTCTCTCTTTTCCTTTTTCACTAGAACGGCTAATTCCAGTTTTCAAAAACCTTTCGTGCCGTTATCAGTTTTTTCTTTTTTTTGATATTGAATCTTTCTCTCCGTGCTTTTCCTTATTAGATAATTTTTTCCGGAGAAAAGACCTTCCCTCTCCATGCTGTCTTCCCGTCCCCAACTTCTCCTATCCTTGAGTCCTTTCCTCTTTTTATGGTGACCTTTTTCATTCCTAGATGCTGATTTTTTCCATAAAAATACCGCTTTCCTCCTTTCTCTAGTAACTTTTACTCTCCTTCCTCTTTCCTCCTAGTTATCATTCCCCCAACGATGCTTTTTTTCGTTCTCTTCTTGATGATTTCTATGTTACAGACCTTTTTTACTTCCCCTTTCTTGAATCTGTATCTCATCTGGATATATCCGACTTCTCGGCCGCCCGTCTTTCTCTTCCTTTTTTTTCCTTCCCTCGGACTTCTTTCTCGAAAACCGGACTCCGGTCAATGTCCACCACACTCCCCCATCTCCCTATTAATAGGAGCCTTATCTTTTCTCTGCGTTCTCTTTTTCGTTTTTAGCTTTCGGCCCCCATACTCCCACACTCTCTCCTCCCTTTTTCCATCTCGCTCGAGAATTCGTTTTTTTCTCCTCTCTTGAGCTCCAAATCAGTCCCTGAGGAGGGATCAGTTTTTCTTAGCTCCCCGATCTCCACCTCCTGCTCCTGTTTTGTTTCTACCTCCCGTAGTTTGTTTGTAAGTGCCACCAAGGCATTTGTCAAGGCTTTTTCATGTTCTCCATTTTTCTCTCAGAGTATTTTACGCTCTTCTTTACCCTCTTTCAGGTCTCGCGTAGTTGTTTAGAAACTTTCTCCTCTTCTCCGCTTCACTTCCTACCGCCCCCTCTGGAGATACGAGATTCATTTCTTGGCAGCCTATTAAATAACTTCGGCTTCAAGAGGGTCTCTCCTTCTTCTGGCACCGCTTCGTTACGCACCATGGTCGTGCCTTATTTTTTCTACGATTTACCCTTGAAGGGATTTTCTCTCCCCACCCCCTTCAAATGTGGTTCCTAATCCCTCCATTTCCCAATGGCCGGATTTCTTTTCCTTCTTGTACTCTCTACTCACTATAGTATTCTCCCATGTCATTTTTCTCCCCCCTTCCCCCTGTTGATTCAAAGCTCTTCCCTTTTCGGCATCTTCGCACTCTCAGTGATTTTCATCCCTTTTCCCTTACACTCTCATCTTCAGCGTGACGCTAGGAAGTCGCCCCTCTCTTCTCCCTTTGTTGTTTCCTCTTCCCCTGCCATTTTTCTGAGACCCCTCCTCCTTCTGAAATGCTCTACCTCTCAAAACCACCGTCCTTTCAGTTCCTTTTGTACCCCCCCCCTCGCAGCCACTCTTTTTCCTCTCTTTTTAGCCCCCAATTTAGATAGTTTTCCCCCATCCCAATCCTTTGAACCCCTTTATCTCCCTGGTAAACTTTAAAGAACCACTCCCCCTTCTTTCTCTTTTTTCTTTCGGGGGGTTCGATCTTTCCCTTTCATAATCGTGGAGAGATATTCCCTCGCCCCCCACGAAGAATTTCTTTGTTTCCCCTTTATTCCCCTTTTCTCTCTCTACCAGGTGTCTAGTACCCACTTTTCTTTTTTCTTTTCTCTTTCTTTTTTAATCTGATCTCCTAGTTTCTTCTCTGGGTGTCCACACCTTCCTTCCCTCTGCCATTGCTCGCTTTTGTTTTTTTTCCAAGGAGCGGTCCTCTTCAGGTAACATTAGAGCGTCACTCACTCTCTCCATTATCCATCCATCTCCCCAAGCCCATCTCGCCGGTCCTCGCGGAAGTCAGCTGGGATCTTTAATTACGAATACAGGGTGTCTGACTGACGTCCTAGTAGATTTTCCTCACCCTTTTTCCTTTAATTCCTCTCCCAGCAGCATTCTTCTTAAAGTATTCTTCCCGCAAACGGCCCTTCTTATGGTCCACCCCCCCTCTATTGGGCGCAGAGGAGGCTAGTTCACCCTTCCATTCTATTTCGGTCGTTCCCCCCTCGGGTCCCTACCTTACATGTCCCCTCATGTAGACCATCCCCTCCGAGGATAAAAGACTTGAGACCTTTAATTCTTCCCCTGGCTTCCACCTCATTAATCTCTTCGACACTTCTTGTCTCGAAGTTTGCGAGCCTACCATAGATAGTGAGGTCACTCCTAAGGGCTAGGACTAATTTTTTCTTTGATCCCTTCGTAGTAGCCTCTTTTCCTCCTCTCAAATGCAAAAAACCCCCATCTTTGCATGTACTGGATCTCCCTAAAGAAGAGAATTCTCCCAGAAAATTCCCCCACTCAACCGTCACGATCTTTTGATCGTATTTTTTTCCTAACCCTTTCCCCTCCTAAGTCAGATTTTTCCTCGCGCTCTTGTGGAACCTCCTTACTCCTCCCTTTTATCTGATGATTTGGACCCCTTTCGGGACTTTGTTGTCACCTTTCTCTCTCCATTTGCGTGATACGTTCCCGCCCTCTCATCTCAAGTTGCGCGTTTCCAGGAGAATTCTTTTTCTTTGTATGTTTTCCCATTTTTGTCGTATTCCTTTTTCCACAACACGTCTCCCTCCTGTCCCCTTCCCTTAGCATTCTTCTCTTTCCCCTCGGCTCCTCCCTCTCTTGCCTCAGTACCCCTTTTTCTCCGATTCTCCCCCCGGAAAACCATCCGGAAACAGACCCGCCTCCCTCCCTCATCCGAACTTCCCTGAAAGCCAATTTTACTAAGTGAATTCTTTCTGTCAGAGTCTTTCTTTTTCACCATTGATAAATTTCTCAAGTATAGTTCCCTATTTTTTTATGATGATGGTTACATTCAGCCTCTCCCTTTTGGGTCACCCTATGCTTTTCTCTGTATAGCGCAGTCGTCCTGGTCGGCCGCCTGTGCATGCGATTGCTCACTGCCCCCCCACCTTCCACGTACTCTCTTCTGTTGTCTCCTCAGGCGTCCCTCGAAAGGTCAGTATCTTTTCCAAGGCCTCTGGTCTGATCCATTTCCGCCCTTCCCACGTTCCGTCCTCTTCTAGCATGTCAAACCCGAACCGTCGTGTTGGGTTTCTGCTTCGCGGCACTTTCCCCCCGCCCCGCCTCCCCAATTTTTCGGCTTCTATACTTCCGCGAGGTTTTTCCCCTTGCTTCCTCGGACCGTCTCTCTCGTTGGGGTCATGACCCACGGTCCCAGGGTTGATGCCCACACCCTCTCAATGACCAATTGCCTCTTCCCCCCAACTAATTCCGTGCTGACTCCATCTTCTCCCCCCCCCCGTGCTGAGGTGCTTGTCTTTTCGTTGTCCCAACCTAGCTTCCGTCCATCTCCCAGTGAAGCTTATCTTAGTACCTAAAATTGCCCCTTCTTACTCTTATTGTGCCGCGCCGGTCCCCTCTCTGTTTCCCCGCGCGGAACTCCCAGTTTTACTGTTTGGGCAAGAGCCACAACATAACCTGCCGCCCTCTTGGTGCTTCCTGTCGTTTATACCTTTCTTCCTCAATTGTTTAACCCCCGAGAAAGCTCCCTCTTCCATCAATACATCGCCGCCCTTGCTTATCCATTCTCTTTTCGTGAGGATGCCCCCTGTCTTTTTTCTTTAAGACTTGGCCAAGCCCCAACGCGCGCAGTACAATTTGCCAATCTCCGTCCCGCTTTGCTTGCTATTAGTTCCTCCCCACGTTTAAAGTTTGGCCTATTCCTTCTGCTTTTCCTCTCCTTGCATGGTCACCCTGCCGTTGACCTCTTCACGCCTCCGCTTAATCTTTGCTTATCGATGCGGTGGGTTTACCCAGCTTTTCTTTTTCCCTTCCCTGCCTCTCTTTCCTCTTCCTTTTTTCGTACTTTGTTTACCAGATTACAATCTATACCTTCTTAATGGAATTCTCGCTTATTACCCCCCCCCCTCTATTGTGCACTTGAGACCCATGGCAGCCTCCTTTTGCGTTTTCTTCAAATTTTTCAAGATTCGCTATCCCCAACCAAAGAAAGGATTCCTTCATCCCTACTCTCTTTCCGTAGAAACCGGGGGCCCCCGGCGTCCCCTTGCTGGTAGTTTCGCACCACTCTTCCTATGACGCCCCTACGTTTCACTTATTGCCATCTAAAGCCAGCCTCAGTCGAGTTTGGTAGCTTTCATCTCCAATGAGGTTTGACAGAAGACTTGAATTCCTTAACCCCTCCGGACGGTTCTCCCTTTTTCACCATCTTCCCTCTAAGTTTCAAATGAAAATTTGTTGAAGTTCTCCCCATTCCACAGGTTCGGGTGTTCTCCGGCTTTTGTGCTCACATTCCCCAGACTAATCTCCACACCCCCCCAACTATTTTGGTCCCCGCACAACAGGTTATTCTTCTTTCCACACCCACACCGTCTCTCGGGAGAAATGTGCCCCCCTTAGCCGTTGGCCTACCGCGCGTCGTCTTTTTCGGGCGGCTTGTGCTTCGAATTCCCCCACCTTTCAGTTAGCCACATTAAGGATGTTCTTCATCTCCACCCCAAAAACGCTTCCCACCTTGAGCGATAGTCGAATTTCTTATAATTAAGTGCAGACGACGTTGTGGTCTAACTCCTCTCTCAATTCCCCCTCCAATCTCCTCCTTTCCTACCTCCCTTCCTTTTCCCAACCCCCCCTCCCCCCCCCCTTACTACCGTCCCCCTTCCCCCTTCCCCCCTCATTCCCCCACCCCCCTCCGTCCCTACCTTCTCCCTCACCCGTCCCTTTCCTCCCCCCTTCCCAACTCTCCTACGCTCCCCCCCACGACTGCCCCTTCTCTTCTTCCCTTCTACTCCCTCCTTTTTCCCAACCACCCCCCCTTCTCCCCAATCCCTCCCCTGTACTCTCGCGCCTCCCCCCCCCCCCCTTGCCCACCCTGGCTGCTCCCCCCCTCCACTTATCCCCCTCCTTCTCCGCCCCCCCCAACCACCCCCCTCCTCCTTTATCCCCTAGCTCTCCTGCCCCAACCCCCCTCCTTTCCCCCGTCGCGCCCCTCCTTTTCGCCCTCCCCCCTTCACCTCCCTTGTCTTCCCCCCTCCTTTCTCTCCCCCCCCTCTTTCCCCCCCTATCTCTGTATTCTCTTCCCCCTATACTCATTCTTCCACCCCCCGCCCCTCCCACCCTCCCCCTCCCTCCCCCTTCCCTTTTACTCCCTTCTCCCCCTAGCTATCCCCCCATTTCCTACCTCCTTCTCCTCCCCCCCTACAGCCCCACCCCCTCTCCCCCCTACCCTCTTCCCCCTGTCTATCTCTTTACCCCCCCCCCCCTCTACCTCATTCACTCCACACCGCTCCGTCGTCCGCTACCCTCTTCCTTTTCTCCTGCCCTTCTCCCCCTCCTTCCACCTTCTCCACAACCCTTTCTTCCCTTGCTACCAACCCCCTCCCCCCGCCTTTCCATCTTTCTCTCCCCCCCTCTACCACCTCTCTCGTATCCCCTCACGCTCCACAACCCTCCTTCGTTGCCCTCCAGACCGACCCCCCCTCTACCCTCTTCTTTCTCCTTGGTCTATTTTCTTCCCTCCCCCCTCTTGCACCTTTACCACCATCTCCCCATCAACTCCTCCCCCTTCTTCTACCTTTCCTCCCATTCTCCCCTCTCTTTTACCTCCTCTTTCTTCACCCCCCCTCTCCCCCCCCCCCCCCTTAACCCTCCCACCCTCTCCGCTTCCACCCTTACTCTTATCCTATCTTCCTTTTCCCCCCTTCTACCTCCCCCATTCTACACCCCCAGAATCTCTCTCCTATCTGCTTTACCTCCACCCCCTACTCCGTCTATCCCTTATTACCATGCCCCCTCCCATCCCTCCCTCTCCAGCCCGCCGCCCTTCCCCCCACTTCCTCCTCATTCCCTCCCCCCCCCCCCTCTTCATTTCCTTTCTTCCCTACCTCCTCCTCCTCCTTTGTCCCCCCGTCCCTAATTTCCTCTGTCCCCGCTCACTTCCCCCCTCCTTCTTCCCCCCTCCCTCCTTCCCCCTTCCGACTCCTGTTTTAACCGCCCATCGCTCCTCGCCCACCCCCTGCCCCCTCTCGCCCCCCCGCCTCCTCCTTTTCTTATTCGCCAACCATTCCACTCTCGCCTACCTCCCCACCCCCCCTCTCACACTCCCCCGCCTGCAATCCCCACCTTTCTACCCCTTCTTCTTTTTTATTCCTCCCTCCCCCCCCCCTCCTTCCCCCCCCCCCCCCCCCCCCCCCCCCCCCTCCCCCTCCCCTTACCCCCCACTTCTTGCCTCCCACACCCCTCCCCCTTCCCATCTCTCCTCGCTCACACCCAGTCGTTGCCTCCCCCTTCGCTTGTACCCTCTTACGCTAACCCCCCATCTCCTCCCTCCTCTTTTTTCTTGCTCTCCCTTCCCCCTGGTTTGAGGTACCTACGTCCGATGTGCTTCCCCCCCCCCTCGATGTACGACGCGTAAAGGCACCCCTGCACTTTCTTTTTTTACTTTTTTTGGCAATGTCCCCCAGGCGATTGGTGTGCTCTAAGCGTCTCCAAGTTGATCTGCAGGCAGCATCCTCATGATTTCCCACAAGTCTGCTACGCCACGTGCATGCTTCCAGTCGATTTTGATTTCCCAGTATTTTTGATTCGGTTTGGTCCCAGGTTGGAGTCTCGCGGTTTTTGGGATTCGAACCCGGTTATGACCCTCTTTTTGAGCTTTTTTTTTTGCGGATTCCCTTGAAGTCGTGTCGGAGGGCACCCATATTGTTCTTCTCTTTTTGAGACCCAATACAGGTGTTCGTGCCGAATTCTTTTTGCTTCTAACGTCGTGATTTTGCTTCGAATATTCTCAGTTCCGGTTTTTTAAAGTAGGTGGCATGTCTTCCGGAGTTGAACCACCTCTGCCGTCTTCTGGTAGTCAGCTTGTTCGTGCGTTAACCGCCTTTTCTTCTGCAGCTCGACCACCTCAATTTTAGCGTCTAGGGAAGACGTCGAGCTGACCTATATCCCTGTGCGCATTTCTTTTGTTGCCCCCTGAGCCCTACGAATCCCGCGTTGAACCACTATTGCCTTATACCCCGATCTCATGCTAACAAGAGACCTCCTACTGCACTCTATAAGGAGGATTATCAACGTTGTTATCACAACGGTTTCTGCAATTGTTCAGTTGCAAACTCTGCTGGGGGCGCGAAATCAGTTTTTGGATTTTTGTCCGCGACCGCCGCCGTCTCTGCGGTTTCGACGTCCCCCGGTCTTCCCTGAGTATGTTGTGTCAAGGAAGGTCAGTGGTTTCCGTAACCTTTCGCTTTTTGCCAAAGCACGATTACTTTGACATTGCCAGTTTTCGGCGGCGTGTCCTCCTGCAGCCTCGAAGCTGACAATGCCGCTCGCATGCATGGGACTGATCCTGATCCCTTTGTAGTGTTTGGTTGGGACTCCCTGGTTGGCTGCGTGTGATCTTCTCCTATGCTTAATTTTGCTTCTTTCGAGGTTTTTTATGTGACCGCGGGGTCTCATGTACTGGTTGCATTGTTTGCCGACGCTTTTTTCAACGGTTTTCCCCGTCCTTATCGTGCCGCTCGAGTGTTCCCCCTCCGAACTTCCCTTAATGGGACTGTTACTGCTGCATCGCGTTTTTTGTCCGATCTTCGCCGGCTTTTCTTCCTCTTTTTTTTTCGCGATCTTTTTCCGGTCCTAATTTTTTCCCTTTTTTTACTCCCTCCCTTTTTTTTTTGTTGGATCTCTTGCTCTTGACAGTTTGATAGGAAGGTTTGATTAGCAGCCACGAGGGTTAGTTAGCCCCCCAGTCCCGTCTTCCCCCAAATGCACTGTAGCTTTCCAAGCCCTCCGGTTCAACTTTCCAGGTTTTTTAGTCGCCGGCTGTATTGAGGGAGGTATTGCCGTCCCCATCGAAAGTTGCGACCTCCTTCCTCCGACCCCTAGCCCCACCCGGAGTCCCCTTCGTCGCCCCACATCTGCCACCCTGACCGCCTCACGTTTTTTTTCCCCCCCGGTACCGCGCGGCACCTTTTTACATCCCTTTAAGCGTCAAACATTCGTTCTTCCTTCTGGACCATTGCGTCCCATTTCTTCCTGGATCACTTATTTTACGCGAAAGTGTTGGCCCGGTCCCTTGCTGTCGGCTGGCATTTTTCCCCCGAACTTATGGAAGATTTCGCCCTTCTTTGCGCCATGCGGTAGTAGGCTTCTTAAGTACACCAGTCAATAAGCCGTGGTCCTGCTGACAACTTATTCAGTCTCTTCGTGCCTTTTCGGTCGTCCGTTCCCACTTTTGCTGCCCTCCTGATCCGCGCCAGTTCCTGCCAGGTTTCTGTACACCCCCATGCTCTCCCCGGTGAAACGTGAACCGCTTAGACCAAAGATTGGCCGTCTTTGATTTGCGTTTAATGGCGTTTTGCCTCTTTAACTACAGATGGCCTCCTCGTGTTTTATCTTTTTGGGGCGGGATGTTATAACTGTTTGCCCATCAGGTCTAAGCTTTTAATTGCTTTTATCATTTAATTCTCCTGCCCGAGGCCTTGAATGTGATTTTTTTGCTTTGTATTTTATTTCATTCCCCGTGCGACTCATTCGGTTTAAGCCTGGCTACCGATGCCCCACCCTTTAGCGGGAGTCGAGTCCTCCTTTCATCTTTTTGCTTTTCCTACTTCGCTCTCCTGCGACATTTCTCTGAGTCTCCTGCCTGGACTGTAAAAAGTTTACCCCGCGCTTGGTGCACGCCACTTCTTGGTCTGTTTCCACCCCTTTTTTGAGCTTCAGCAGTGCCCACTTTTTGCATCGCCCTCGGCACACTTTTTTCTCGGGTTCGCCCGTATCTTTGGGCTCACCTTCCACCACCACTGAGCATGTTCCCCCGTTCCTTGCCCCAGGTGGAGTGCCTGTTTTTGCAATTTGCTTCAAGGCTTTATGCTGCCGTACGCAACCTTTCTGTTTCCCTGCAACACAATAATCGCTATGTTTTGTTTTGTAATTGCCCCCCAAACACTCAAGGGAGAAGTGCCGTGTTTTCAGTACTGAGATTTCTTTTTGAATCACGGTACCTTTGTCTTGATCGACCCACAACTTTCGAGAGATTTCCTCCGCTTCACAGTAACTTTGATCAACTGCTGACTTTGGTACCCCGCGGGTTTCCTGGACTAACCCTCCTTGCATGTTGCGCCATTGCAATGTTGCCGTTCTCTCCCCTTTTCTCTTTTAGCACATCCCTCGTTCAGTTTACGTTCGTTCCCTCCGGGTTTGGCCCCTGCTGAGTGGGTGTTGATTGAAAAAGTACTTTAGTTGGGCCGCTTACACACGTCCCCTGTTGTGGATCAGGGGGAGGTGCCCATCTCGCGGTTTAATTTTTTTAGACCATTGATCGCTTTCTCTGCCCCCACCCCTTGTCCAGGTTGTTTTGATGAAGGTGAGCCTAAGGCGACCCACCGGCTTGTCTTTTTACTCCCCAAGTCTGAGGCTGTTCCGTACCGTTTTCTGACCTCCCCCCCCCTCTTTTTTCGGCTTTAGAGGCCAGGCCAAATCCGTTCTGAGCGGTGGGTCCGCTTCCTTTTTGGTTTGGAACACTGACCCTCCTCTGGGCCATAATGGTCCGATCCGCGGTCCTCTCTAGCTCGCGATGAAGTCCGACCTTCGCTTGGTTTCTCCCGGAAACCGGCCTTTTTAACTTACCCCCCGACAGAACATTCGGCCTTCTGGTCGCCATTTCCACGGGAAGAAAATACATATTTTTCTCCGTTTTTTGGCCGAAGTTAATAGGATTTTTAAGCTTGCCCCCCACTCCATGAGCCTTTTTCAAAAGGTTTCTTTTCACAGCTCGTCCTGCTCTCCCCGACTTGGTATCGCGTTTTCTTTTTGCAATTTTTTTTAACATTGGTTTTCCCTTCTGTGCGTACCCCCAGTATACGTAATATTCGGACATATTGGCCACCTCGTCGTCCCCCATAAAGAAGTCATTCTTCTCTTTTTTGCAACTACCCTCCGATCGTTTTTCTGCGGCCATGTTGATTTTTCCACTGAGTCTTCGCCTCATCTCTAGGGATTAGAGATTGGCCTGGAGATGTAAACGTTTATCCCAGTTTGACCTTGCCATCTGGTGTGCAACGTTGCACAATTGAGTCTCAAGGTCGATACGACGGGCAATCCCCCACCCCCCCAGTCCCCGGTCCAGTTTACTTTTTCTCTCACCTTGGCACTAAAGGAGTTCCTGCGGACTCCCCTTCGCAGTTTTCCTGGTTGCGACCTCTTTAGTTTTACCTTAATTTTCTTTAGTTGGTAATTTAGCTCCCATGCATTTAGCATTTGAATTTGTTCGTCGACCCACGAAACCTTTATGTTCTTCTTTTTTCACTTTTGAGATGGTGTGGTGGCTCGTTGTTATTGTGCTCTTTGTTTGGTCATCACCCAACCCCTTTTTTTCCCTTTTTCCTGCTAGCACACTTTGCGCCGGGTGCCTCTGAGCGATTTCGTCTTCCCCGCATCCCCCCTTCATTCGGAAGTATTCTTGACACTTTCTCGGTCCGCCTGCCGCTCGACACCGAGAACCAGCTTTAGGTGATTTTAATTTAATCGCTTTTTATCCCCTTAATCGCCCTGCCTGTCAAACTTTCACCTGCTTGAATATTGTGCTCATCCCAGCTCCTCCCTGTTTACGTTCTCGGTGCGTTTCTCTTCAGCCTGCTTTCGCCTCCCATTCACTTTCGTCTTATCCTTGGTCGTGCAATCGCCATCGTGGCCTGACCCTACCCCAGTCTCCGCGCGGAGATCACTAATGCGCCAATCTCTTTGGGGGACGGTCCCTTTCGCTTAGGCCCTCCCCCTCTCAGTCTTTACCTGAGCCCGAGTGCTTTCCCTTCCTTTTACCATTCTCTTGCAAGCTCCCTTAGTAGCCTCCAAAATTCTGGCATTGAGAGGGCTGGTTGATCTGTTTTCCGACGTTTTTTTTTCCTTCCTTCTGGCGGATCTGTGTCAAGGACCGTCCCTCTTTCTATCGCCGAAGAAGAGTTTTTTCTTTTCTTTTTACTACCCCTGGCGGTCCTGGATTTCCCGCTGTAGTAATTTTGTGGTTTTCACATCTTCTTTTTTCCCCCCAACCAGAACCCCCATCAACAGCGCCGGAATCCTTCGCCTTCGTCGCTTTCTGGGACTTCTCGACCCATTCCGCGCGAGTTTACCAATAGTTTGCCGCTCCTCCATTTCCCTAGTGCTTTCGCTCGATTTGGGCGTCGATTTTTTTCCCACCTCCCAGAGAAACTCCACGTTCTTCGTCGGGAGTCCGTTTGGAGATTCGCCGTCACACGAATCCCCCGCCGCTTTTTTTCGTTGGCTAACGTTGCTCGCTCTTTCGGCGTTAAGAACAACTCCATTAACGAGATTTCCTTTCGTTTTGTCCCGCCAGAGGCTGCGTATCCCCTTCACTGCGGCTGTGCCCGGGGATTCCCCATTAGGAGTGTCCCTTCCTAAAAAAGATCGAGTCGACCCTTTTTTGATCATCGGATTCATGCGTTCTGGCGATTCTTTCCTTCCTTTTGCACCTTCCGGTTTTATTTCTCTGGGATGGCTCGTTGTTTGCGGCGTAAGCCTTCTGCCCATGGGCCCTACGTGACTCAGTGACGCCCGTATCGCCTCTTTGCCTAACTTTTCCCTTCTCTCCCCTGGCGCCCTGATGGGTCTCCTTCCCCCACTTCACATAGACCTCGGGCCGGATTCTACCGCTGGTACTCTAATTTACATACGCACCTCGTAGGTTGGGCAGTTGAAAACCCCCATTTGCCGTCATGATGCAATTTATCTATTTTTCGTGTTTCGCCGCGTGATTCCTCATTCAGGGGTAACTTCCCTTCCTTAGGACATGTCCGCTTCGGAGTAGAACAGGGGCTCTGTTGGCGAATGATAACGCCATCGCTTTCTTCCCTGCGCAATTTCCCGCTCGGGCTCGCCGTTTCAACACCCCCCAGCTGGCTTTTTGATTTCATCTATGGGTGGTTAAAACCCCTCCTCTCTGATGCTATCTGTCGCACCATCCCCACCCCAGAGTGTTTCTTTTTACCGTCCCTTCCCGTCTTTTTTTTTTCTTCCTTGTTCCACTCAGGCAGCAACCGGCTTTAGTTCTTCTGGTGACCGCTG
>Ga0179593_1539912_pt1 | contig 35212 bp, 45 predicted proteins | sample CZODoug2_1_08_16_FD_185931 | JGI IMG/M metagenome (GOLD analysis project Ga0179593, IMG submission 185931) | Vadose zone soil fungal communities from Angelo Coast Range Reserve, California, USA - CZODoug2_1_08_16fungal (PacBio error correction) | ecosystem: Environmental > Terrestrial > Soil >... | reverse complement strand
TTTTGCATTTCTCCCTTTGATTTTTTCTACGTAAGTCATTTCTTCACCTTTTCCGTGTATTCACAGATTCGACACTTCGCGCTTCTCCTCTGAGAGACCTTGAAGCTTTAACCCGCAGCCCCCTTGAATTCTTACGTTCATTGGTCCTTGCAGCTATGGGATGATCCACTACCCAGGTATTCTTTTCTCCCCTATTTTTTTCCTCCATCCACCCTGCTAGTGAAGGAACCCACTTTTTAATTCCTTTGAGGGCCTCTTTTTTAGCTTTCCCCCATCCTGAACGTTTTTTTTCCCCCCTGTTCCCTTCATTTCGTATGCTTTTGCGGGCGAGGGCTCGGATCCCTTTGCTACATCCCCCGGTAAGGATTTTTCCCTATTTTTTTATTCCTCCCAAATACTTAATTTTTTCTTTACTTGCTTCGAGTGACGATTACCCTTTTTTCCCTTCTTGCAACCCCCTTTTTTTTTGAAAAGCTTGTTTGGAATTTTTTCCCATATTGTCGTTCGATTTTTTTCTTCCAAGCCCCCTTTCTGCCAGTTAATTTCCCGCTCTTTATCCCCGTTATTTCGTCGTCTTTGTAACCCTTCTAATCATGGCTAAGCAACCTGTCACCTTTTCCCCCCAAGACATTTTCGTACCTTCTGAAATGATTTTCTGAGACGGTTTCCACACGATTGTACTTTCTTTCCCCCTCACTGAGCCAGCGGTGGTGACCCCTACTCCACCTTTTTTTCTTCCTAGGGGCGTCCCACGGATCCATGATATTCAGCCGAGATAGTTTTTCTTCCTCATTCCCTCCTGCCTTTTTTTTTCTGCACAAGGGAATAACTTTCTCCTGTTTTTTTTTTCATGTTCCCTACTTAAATTCTTCTATCTTCGCACCCGGAGATGTCTCCCTTGGAGGTTCCTCTAGTCGCCCATGGAGTCCTCTTGCAAGAGTTTCACGAGTCCCCGGGAGCTTTTATCGCGTTTCCTCCGTTTTTTTTCGCTTCTTCTTTTGTCAGCCTCCCCTGTATTTTTCCCCACAAACTCCTTTGTCTGCACTATGGCTTCCGCCCCTTTTGACAGTATACATTCCCCTCTTTCCGATACGGCTTCTTCTTTTTTCTTTCAAGCCTTTGTAGATTCGCACCGCCTGGACCCAGTTCATTAGATTCATATTCCCCCCTGTTCTCCTCCGTTCTGCATGATTTTTTTTAGTACCCTTTGCTCTCTCTCACCGACTCCTTTTGTTTTTTTACGAGGTTTCTTTTGTCTGTTTCCTCACCCTAGTAACCTTTTTTCATTTTTTGCGTCCCCTGCACAAATCAGTTCATTAAAAGCTGTGCCAAATGGTTGTCCCCCTTGAACCTTTTCTTTGTCTGGACTTGTTTTGTGCGAGGGTTTTTTCTTCAATCCCCTTTTTTTAGACCGGTCCCTCCGGCAGTTCGCCTTCCCGTGATTGATTTGTATACTCCTCTAATGATCTCCTAGCATTTTCACCCCCTAAGCTTTCCCCCCCTGAGTTGAATGGGATGTTTTCCGTCAGCCAGTTCTTTCTTTACTTCTTATTCCTCGGATTTCTCAATCAATTTAGCCCCTCTAATATCGTCCCCAGATTTCCCTCTGAATGCTTTCCTTTTTTGAATGTCCCTGGTTCTTTTCAGTTAGATTGCCCCCCGAAAACCCATACTGATCTCTCGAGACCCCTTCCCACTCCCTTTCGGTAAGAGGGATTTCCCGTCTTCGCTGAGCCTCCTTTTTCGAGATGGGAAGACAAATTCTTTTAAAGGCTTGTTTTTTTAGCGGGATCTTCCCCCTTCGGCCTTTCCTTAGATGCGATTTCTCGCCATTTCTGGTCGGACTTCTTAAGCAAATTCCCTCCCCCTTCCCCCTTTGGTTTTTCTTGTTATCTTTTCTGCTTGGGTTTTACTTGAACTGATTTGGGAACCGCGGGGGGAGCGCCTAGGAGCCAGGTTTTTTCCCGTTTTCTAAGAAGGCATCCGACCCCTGTACTTGTACGTCCAGTACGATTGTTTCCGATTCCTTCCTTACTCCCTGGGCATCTTCCCGCTTTGTCGCGTGCAGTGTTGACGCATCTCTCCATCCTTCCTGATGTGTGCATTGCATTTTTTTTTCTCCGTTTTTTCCATTACCCCCTCACCTCCAGATTGTCAATGGACGCCCATCTTGAACGTTTAAATGATTCCCTCGCTCTGCGCAAACCCTTTTCTCCAGTACGTTCCCTTTCGGTCTCGGTTATGATTAAGTCATTTGTGGCCTGCCCTCAATTCAAGTTGTTAAATTTGCTGACAGATGCCCCTTTTTTTATGTTAATATAATACCGTCGAGATTTTTCAATACAGGTTTGCCGAGACTCTTTTTCCCCGTAAAGTTCTGGTGATAGTAGTAACTTTTTTTGAGGCTCTGTCTCTACTTCCTTTCTTTTTATTTTCAATAATAAGTTGTTTTGATAGATGGTCCTCCCCCTCCTCTTATCGCTTCTCTCCCAAACGTTCTCTACTTACGTTTGGCTAGTGCCCTGATTTTATCGGCCTTACCCATTCTCCTCTTTCCCCGTGGCGTTGAGGGTGAGGGCTGATCTCCTTCCCCTAACAGTTTTTTTCTTTTTTTCCAGGCACCCCCTTTTTCCTAAAGACTTCCCTTTTCTTACCCTTATGGACTTATTTCTCTTTCGCCTTACGGCCATATCTTTGTTGCGACCTCCTCTTTTCCACCCGATGCCTTTTCGCCGGGATTCCTTCGACCTGAACATCCTATAGTCCTTTACTTCCACTCCCTATTGCCAAGAGACAATGCCTAACCGTCTTGTTCGAGTCTTTTTCCACTCCCCTCTATCTCATTTTTTCCTGAGGCCCTCACCGTCATGCTATCGCGCGATTCCCAGCCGTTTTTCCTTTCTTTTCCCCAACGCGGTCTTCTTCGGCTCCCCATGCCTTTTTGACAGGTTTTGAAGTTTGAGTTCCCTAGTCCTGAACCGCGGATTTTTCATGTCTTCTCCCCCTCCACCTTCCAGAATTGTTTTCCCTCCTGAGAGAACTCCCCTCAAAAACCCTTATCCTTATTTTTCCCCCAACTGGACTTTCTTGCAGTTTTTTAGAAATTCTTTGGAGCGTCTCCTTCTTTGATCTGTCCACGATAACCCTCACTGCGTCCATCTAGACCTTATTGTGAAACCCCCAAATCTTTTTTTTGACGTTTCCCTCGATTTTTTTTAGAACTTTTTTAGGTAGTCTTTTCTAGTGATTTTGTGCTCAAAAAAGGTAAGTCCAATTCCTTTATTTCAGATTTTCCCCCTATTCTCTTCTCCTCTAGGTCTTTTTTTTCTTCCGGCATTTTTGAACCCCCCCCGAATGGAGATTACCCCCTGCACAAACACCCCTTTTTCCCCCCCTGAGGAAGTTTCCCTTCCTTTCGATTCTTCCAAATTTTTTTTCGTCAGCGTCGTACTTTCAATTTCTGATACACCCCTCCCCATCTCCTCTTTCTTCGAAATCTGAGAGGCGTCGGTTAGCCTTGTTCTTTTTTCAAGCAACCCCAAAACCTCAGTTTTTAGGACCAATTTTTTTTTGTTCAAAATATTTTGACTTCCGGTTCCCCTTCCTTTGGTTTTTTTCTTCCCCCTCCCCCCTCAACACATTTCCCGGAAGGATCCAAAGAGTCGTCTGGCTACCCCCCTCTTCTTTTCTCAACCCCTGGACCCCCGAGAATCGACCGCCGTTCTAAGGACCTGAAGGGGTCCTCCCGGCGCCAAGGAACCCCGACCTCTCCCCTTTTATGCCTGGTCCCCAAGAATTCCCCCCTTGCGACTTGGCATAATTTTCACTATTCGTTCTTCCTCCATAGGCTATCAATCCCCTCAGGGTTCCTTTTTTTCCCCCGCTGAAGGCCCTCCCTTTAGACTTCCTTGAATCTTTTTGTGTTGCCCTTTTTCCTTCTATAGTTCTCTCGTTGTCCCCACTCGGCCACGTTTTTTTGTTACTGATTTCTTCGAGGAGGTTGATTTTTTTTCCCACTGCGAGTATCAACTTGATACGTGAAGAACCTTCTCTTGGTTTCTTTTGTTTATAGATTTGATCTTCCCTCTGGGTTCAACACCTTTCCCAGGTCTGTCCGTCCTTTCGCTTGTTTTTTTTCCTTATTTCCGCGCAGGAGACCCCCTTATTTATTTTTTTTCAGGATTTTTAGTAATTTTGCCCTGGCTTGACAGGCATGAGTATAAAAAAACCCCCCTCTTTCATGTCTTCCCCCTCCTTGATGCGTAAATTTTTCTTCATTATTCCGACCTTTTCCCCCCCCCCGGGAACGCTGCCTTTTTTGCTGACTATCAAAACAAGCGTCCAAGGTCCCCATCCGGACCATCCCCTCCAAAGGATTTTTTTCCTTTTTTTGTGACTTTCCGGAACTTTGCCGCTGTTTTTTTCCCCCTAGAACGATTGGAATCATGGACCCTCCCTTCGGGACCTTCTTTTTTGGGGTTCCATCCTTTCTTTTCCTGAAGATCACGAAGCCCCCTCCCCCACCCAGCATTAGTTCTCTGTCGAGTTCCTTCCTTACTCCCTACGGTTTTGAAAGATTATTTCCAAAACCCCCCCTTTTTTTTATTTCGACATAGCCCCCCAAAATGCCTCCTTCTCACAGCCCGGTTCACCGCCTTTGCGTTTTTCGTGGACTCGATTTTTGCTCGTTGTTTTTCCGAGAGGCACGAATTGAGACTTCGTTTTCTTTTTTTTTTTTTATCTTCCGTTTTTTTTACTCAAAACCTTTTCTTCTTTTCCCCCTTTTTGCTGGCGAGAAGACATGCAGGTTTTTCTTTCCCCTGAGACTCTCCCTCCCCCCCCCTCTTCTCATCTGTTTCATTTTTTGTTCGTTCTCTCTACAAGTATGAAAATTACGTTTTGTTTCCTTTTTTTCGCCCAGAAGGCCCTCTAAGCTTGATCAAACTTTTTGTCCAGCAGTTAATTCATTGCCCTTCCTCCGCACTTCGTTAGTTCCGTCCAGTAAGATTTTACCCCAGCTCTCTTTTTTTAGGCATGTTAAGTTGGTTGGGTCAGTAGAGGCTCCTGACATTTTTTCACTTCTCCCAAACCTTCGTTTTGCTGTTAATTCGCGCATCCGGGATAATCTTTGTCTTTCATTTTCACTTCCTTTGTGACGTTTGAACTTTTTTTTCTTCGATTTCAGCCAGCAGCTTGCCAGTCCTTCCCCCCCCCCCCTCTTTCTTACCAGCCGCGTTTTCGACATGGACCTTAGTGTATTTGAAGCCCACTGAAGCCCCCTCTGCCTCCTTCCCCTCCCTTGATTTTTTGATGCCTTTTCATCTCTCCACCGAGCTTCCAATTTTCTGACGAGAAATAAAAAGTCCCGCCGTTTCCTTTTCCTCCTTCTTAAGTCTTTTTTCAGCTTCGACATTTCGTCGCTTAACTTTCTCCCTTCCGTTTTTCCCTCAGACCCTGCGGGCCGAGTTTGGCCCGTATGGCAGCTCCCCACCGTACCTTGTCACGACTCTCTTTGTGTTTCTTCTCGTCACCCCTTTTCCCTCCCTTTGGATTTTTTCCTTTAACCTTTCATCGCCGCAGCGGTGCCTTCCCCCGCCGGTTTTTTCTTTTCTTCCACCTTTTATTAATCTTTTCTCAGGCACGACATCTCGAGGTTTTTTTCCCCCCGATTGCTTCCCTTTCGTCTCCACGGACTTTTTTTCGGCTTTTTCCCCCCAATTTGGATTTCCTTTCCTTCCGAACCCTTGCAATATTCGCCCGACATTTTTTTCACAGCATTTTTGGCCTTCGTACACATGAGAGTTTTAATAGTTTTTCCTTGCTTGCCTTTTCAGGACGTCCCCTCAAGACTCCTATTGCGCCTTCACCAGACCCCCTTTGCAACCTATTTAAGATGAGTGACGGCACCTTAGTTGACGACTGGTTGCTCCTTTACTTTCTTTCAGGACCTCCGCGGGCACTTCCCCTCCATGTGTTTCTAAAGTTGTGTTTCCAATCACGCTCTCCTCCCACGTCCCTCGATTTTTGTTCCGGGCTCTTCGACGTTTGGCTGATACATACTAGGTTCTCCCCCCCCTTGTACCTTTTTCTCGTGGGGCCTTTGGCGATTCCTAACTCTCTTTTTTACCATCCACTGCCCTTCCCACCATCTCGACATTTCACCCCCAGCTCCTTCTCTCTTTCTTTTCAGATTCTCATGTTCTTTGTCGAGTTGCTTCGATGGGCTTTCTCGAATGGTGCTTCTTCAAACCCTCAAGGACTTTTGTCCCTCGACTCTTCGCTTTCTTATCAAACAGCTGTCCTTGTCAATCTTCCCCCTCATGGAGCGTCCCTACTTTTGTTTTTTTTTCTCCAAGCTTGATTCTTGATTTAGTTCTGGCGTTCACCTTTCTGAGTGATTTCATCCCATTCCAGATCTTGTAGAGGGCTTTTTTCACCCCTTTTTCCATTTCTCCCACCCCCTTTTCCCCAAAACTGAAGAGAATTCTAGGACTGCCTTTCCTTCACACATTTTCAAAGCCGGTATCTCTCACCGATTGGTTCCCGGGACCATTGCTTTTACCTTCACGATACACCCATCTTCCTTCCCCGACCTATACCGACGATCCGCCGCGCCTTTCGCACTGCTACCTGCGTCTCTCTTTTGGTTGGATAGGCGCACATTGCCCCCCCTGAGCACTTTTTTATGGTTTCTCTACCCTTTCATCGGACTCCTATTAGTCCCTTTAGTTGCATAAGGAAGTATTTCCGATGTCCCTCCTTCCCCTCCCCAGGAGATTTCTGGTTCACCCCTTAGTCATAGTTCATCTCCCTTGTTGGTGTTGAGCTGGTCGTTTACCCCCCGCCTTCCCCGAAACTTCAAAGTAGGTCCCGATTTTTCGCGATGATTCCACGAAATCTTTGCGAGCTTCTGTGACTCTCGGCTGTACTTTCGATTCCTTTTCTTCTTGTTTTAGATTCAAGGGTGAGACTTCTTTGACCGTTTCGTTTTCATTTTTTTTGTGATGACCTTGCTCCGATGAATGAGATAAGGGGCCCACTGCCTCTTTTCGCCCTTTTCATCCCGAAGGTCACTTTAACTCCTGGAAGAACTGGTTTAGCATGCTTTCACAACTTCCCTTTTTGAATGCACGATCCTCCGTCAAAGCTTTCCTCCGGGCCATTTTTTACTGGGCCCCAAAATTTCAGGTCCTGTGGTTGTGCTGCCGCAAGTCTTTCACTTTTGCTTGACTTTTTTAACCAAATCCTCGAGTTTTCTTTTTAAGCCCCCCCCCTTGAAAAGTCTTTTTCCCGATGATTTTTGGTCTTACGCTTCCTCAAATTGGACTCTCTTTTTAGGGAAACTTCTCTCATTTTTTTTTTTTTTTGTTGCCCTTCGTGCTGTGTTTCCTTCAGCAAATTCCCCTTTCATATTGATGCGAATGTGACATAACCCCCCTTCAGGTTCTCACCAATTCCCCCCCCCTTTCGTTATTTCGAAGATTTCGATTAAACACTTTTTTTTGCCTAACTTTCTCTTTTCCCCCCGTCCAAAGTGCTGACCTCTCCTTTGTTCACAAGATTCCTGTGGTTTTCAGTTGAATGTTTGGTCCTCTCAACGTCCTTCCGTCTACCCATTCTTAATGGCGTTCCTTTCGAGTCCTTTTCCGAAAGGCGGAATTTTTCTTCTTAGCCTCTTTTTACCTCGACTGCAAGTTTTTTTCCCAGAGAATTAGCGTTTTCCTATGCGTTCCCATTTACCCATTATTTTATCTCATGACTGTCTCCTCTTTTTTAATGAATTTTCTCACCCCCCTAAAGACCCCCTGTATTCTCCGAACCATTTCTTCCAGAACCTTAATTCTGTAACAGTCAGATTAGAGGGCATGAGTCTCGCAATCAGGGTTTTTAGTATTTTTGTAGCACTTGCGATTGGGGGAAGAACCAACCCCCCCCATTTTTTTTTACGTTTTCTCATTGGATCTTATTCCGTGACCTTTTTTCGATTCTTCACCGCCAGGGGTTCCATTCCAAATTTGACAGATCCTTTTCACGCGTCCGTCTTCTTTCTCTTCCCCTTCGGCATTTTTCGGTGTCCATCTGTGGAAGCTGCTTTTCCTGACTGCCTCTTTTTAGACTTCGCGATGCTTTCCATTTTCCTGCCTCCCCGCGCCAGGTCGTCTTTTTTTTTTTTTCCTTGGCCCAATAAGAAGTGTTGGATTGAACATTTTTTAAAAACTTTCCCTCCGATTTCAGTCGTCCTTGGTTTTTTTCACCAGATGCCTGTGCGAGAGCCTTTCCCCTCTCTGGGATCTCATACGTTGTTGGTTTTTTTAGGCTTTTCCCCTTTTAGACAGTATTTTTTGAGGAGCTCCCGTGAGGGAGACCCAATTGGCCGTTGCTTGCTCCCCTGCCGGTTTTTTTTCCTCTCACGAACTGGCGTTTTGAGTTGATTTTTTTACACATTCTTCGCAGTTTTCTAAGCAGTTCAACACCATTATTCATTCCCTATTCAGCTCTTTCCCCCTCTCCTGAGGGGTGCTGCCGACTCTGGACATTTTTTTCCCCTCCTTCTTTCAATTCATAATTGTTTTCTTCGACTTTCTGGCTCTGCGCTTTTCCTTCATTCGCTAGAGAACCGCCGCCCTCTGTTTTTTTGTTATCTTTTTTCCCGGCACGCTGGTTCCCAGACCGAAGAACCGGGTTTGCTGATCTCCTCACTCGACTTTTTCCAACCCGCGTTCCGGTCCTTTTCGGTAGGAAAGGTTTCGCATGGGTTTCCCAGCGCCTTTTAACGTTCTTCGAGGTCCCCTTGCGGGCGTTGCCTCAACTCTATGGGGGATTAAGGTGTTTTTCACTTTTACCCCAATCAGCCCACCAACCTCCTAGGAGCCTTTAATGTGAGTCCGCCAACCCGTCTCTGCTTCACGGCACCAAGGTCTTTCTTCGCGCTTCGAATTCGGCTACTTCTAGAACCCTCGTCCGACGACAGTTTCGGACATATGTGCCATTTTTTTTTCATCTCTCCTTTTTTTTGGTCAGCCTCTAACGCCGTTGACTCTTTTTGTCCTTGGCGTTGCTAGCCTTTACTGAGTCCTGTAAAACGCAGGACCCCCCCTTTTTTCGCATTTCGCTCCTTCCTCGCTTTATTGTTCTGTTATCCGGTCCCCCCCGCCCTGGACAGACCCCCCTTTTCTTTTGCCGTTTTTTTGGAATCGTCCCCGAAACTTAGCATTCCTTCCTTCCAACCCCTCCAAGAGAATAGTATCTTCCTCAATAGGCTTGTAACTTTTTTTTCCAATTTTTCCTTTCTTTTCAGTGCTAAAAAACGCCCTACACCTGTCCTGTTTTCTTGCCAAACAAATCGGTAATTCTAGCAAATCTTTTTGTTGCCCTCCCCACGATTGCTGATGCAACCCACTCTGCCCCAAGGCATTTTCCCCCCCAAAGAGTTTTTTTTTTTTAGGGCGAGAACCTATTTTACCAATTGATTCAATATGAGGATTCCCCCCCTGTAAAGAGCACTGGGTCCCTTTTTCTTTTTGGCTTCCTATCCGGGACAGGGGATGATTCTCTTCCCTCCTTCCTTCCATCTTTTTTAGGCCGTTTCCCGCTTTTGTCTTCTTCATCTTCGGGGGTCCCCTCTTTTTCCCACCCTGGATTGTGTTTTGGGGGAACTTTTTTTTTCTTTCAAAGCTCTTCCGCGTTTCTTTTTTTGTTGGGGGCTGAGGCAGTCCTTTTTTCCTTTACCGTTCCTGCAACTGCCTTTTCGAGTTTCTCCTTTTTGGGGGGTTCTTGCACTTAGTTTTCCCTGCTCCCGGGTTTACTACGGATGCCCTCGATTTTTTCTTTATCCTTCAGGGCTGGCCGCTTTGCTTTTTTCCCGGTCTCTTTTTTACATGCCCTTCCTGGATTCCGGTTCCAAGGGGCCCATCCGTCTCTTTTTGACCTTCTTTTTCGCCAATGGTTTGTTTAGATGTTCCCCACCCTGCCCTGCCCGCGCCCTTTTGCTACAATCCACCGTAAGTTTTCTTTTTATTTGACTTTCCCCCCACCGGTCCCTTTCCTAGGGTGCCGTTTCTTTTGTGGCTCCTTGTCCCCACCCGCGTGGGAAAATTTCTGGTTTTTCCGAGTGTTTATGCAGTTCATATCCCCTCTCCCCGATAACAACACTAATCCTTTTTCACATTGCTTTTTTTTGAACTGTTTTTATGCTCCCCGCCGGTCTCATCATCCTTTTTTTCCTCTCCGCCCAAACTCAAGTTTTTTGCAACTCCTTTAACTTTCCTGACCCCTCCTCAGTATGCCCCTTCTTCCCCGTCTCCCTCTACCGCCAAATACTCACCCTTCCAGTGACTTGTTTCCGGCGATATTTTCCTAATGTCGGGGCGGAGACGTCAGTTTTTTGTTTTCCGTTTTCCCACCTTTCCTCCACTTCCCTCGTGCCTATATGAGGGCGCCGCCGATCTGGAGGGCTCCTTATCTTTTTCCTTTTTTTCAACTTGGTAATTTTATGCCGTGGTTTTTTTTTTGATTTTCTATAAACATTTATTTGGATTCGTGCCCGCGGGTTTCGCCAGCGTTTACCAAGTTCCATCCCAGTAAAAACAATGTTACCCGAGGTTCTTTCCGCATGGCCCTTTCCTCTTTTTTTACTTCCGATTCTGCCAGAGACTTCCTGTATATACCCCTCCCTGGTGAATAGTATAACTACGCTTGTCGTCTTTTCCCCCCATTTTTCTTTCCGAATCCATACCCCGGCTTAGCTTTCCCCCAATCCTTTAATTGCCCATCTGTCTTTTGTAGATCTCTCTTCCGATTGTTCAAGTTTCGTTCCCCCTCCAGGGGGGTTGCGCAGCTTTTTTCTGACCCCGCGACGGAGGAATTCTTTCCGTCCATTTTTCCAGTCCAGCTTTTTTACGATCTTTCGGAATCCTGCCCTTTACACTTTGATTGTTGCAATCTATTTACCCTAGGTCGTCTCTTTTTGAGAAATTCCCCCCTTTGACCTTTCGTAATCCGAGGTTCCTCCTCGGGTTTCGCTTCATAGCACCCGGGCCCCCGCCTTTTTTTTCATCATCTCTTTTTTTCGTTGGAGATTTTTCTACCGTATCGCTGTGCGGCAGCTTCCCCCCCTTCGGTTCCTCCTCAAGTTTCCCCTCTATGTTCCTTCGTAACAATTCTGTATTTTGACCTTTTTTTTTTGATATGACCCTCAAATGTAGCTTGCGTTTCAGGGTCCCTCAGACCCCAAAGACGACAAATGGCTTCTATCGTTTCCCTCCGTGACAATCTTTTTTTCCTCTTTGGGAAATTTCGCAGGGATCTTCATCCTTGCTTTAAGGATTCTCCGAGGCTTTGCCACGCGTAACATTTTTCATCTCCTTCGGACGTTTTTTATTTTTTTTTTCCGGAGTTTCCCCCCTCTCCTTGCGTGTTTCTTTCGCCCCTTCTCCTTTACTACTTGCGATCTGCTTAACCATTTTTGCGTGACCCCCTTCGGAAAGCTTTTGCCCTTTGAAAGGTTTTTTTTTCCCCTTTCGCTACTCTCTGATACCCCAGCGGGCATTTTTCTTCACAGTCCCCCATCTTTCCTTTGAGCCGTCTGCAGGAGATCTCATCCTTTTTCTCGCCAGTCTTTTTGCTTCCCCTGGACGGTGCCAACCCCCCCCTTTATGTGTCTTCAACGGTCGATGAGCTCTCCTGGCTCATTCTCCTCCCTCGCTTCTTACTGACCACCCTGCCTCCCCGTTACGCCTTAGCGGGTTTTTTTCGCGTCCTTTCAATGCACGAGTGTCTCCGCCCCTTCTTTCCTCCTTTTTCTGTTCATCCTTTTATGTTTTCATGGCGTTCTTCTGTGGTGATCCTGTTAAAAACTCCAAGTTTCTTTCTTTTTATTCCGCGAGGTCTGACGATAGTTTTTTTTTGGCTTTTTCTTTAAATTTTCTCAGATTCAACGAACTCGTCAACACTCAGGCATTCCACTCACGATTTTCTGCGGTCTATTCTTTGGTCGTTTACAGTAGCTTTCCGTATCAATCTGGATCCTCCTTTTTTCACACTTTTCCAATTTCCTCTCCCCTGCAAAAACCCCTCCTCCTTCTAACCTTCAGTTCCAAGTAAACAAGAGAGTGTTCTTAGTTCTTCTTCAGCAGCCTTTCCTTTTCGATTTCTCTTCCAATTTGTCTGCAGCCTTCTATTAAGGACCTCTTCAAATCCTTGCAGAAGCCCGGAAATGTTTTGCTCGATCGATTTCGCAGTCAGCTTTCTTTAATACTCTTTTTCCTCGCATATTTCCTGCTCCAATCACCAAGGGGGATGGATGCAAAAAAGCCCCCCCTGTCTTTTTTCTTACTTGGCCCCGTTATAGCTTCCATGATTATCGTTGAGAAAGAGGCTATTTTCACATACTTCACGTTTTTTTTGAATTTCCGAGCATCTCTGTTTGAGAGCTCGGACCCTCATCGCCTAACCCTGGGATTTTTCGCTGGAGCGAGTTCCGCCCCCATCATGAAAGCCGATTTTTGGTCTTTCCACCTTGATGTTTTCCGAGATATTCCTCATGGACTTTATTTACTCTCTCGAGCGGTTCTCAGTTGCCAACCCCTGTCCGTTTTTTCTTTGCCTCTTTCTTGTGAGCTTCCGGTTTGGTAGTTTTCGGTTTCCTTCGCTGCATTGGTCTGCGCCCTTTCTCTCATGAGTAACCCCCTCGATGCATTCCTTGCGTCAATCCTGAACCTAATGGTTCCACGACCCCAACGGTTCTTCGCTGCCTTTTTTTTTGGAGTTTGCTTCTCCTTGGATCCGGTTTCCCCCAACTCTTTTAGGACGCTTGGATATGTTTATGCACAGACTTTCCCTTGAAAGTCCTTCTGGAACTTTTTTTTAGAACCCCAATCCTCCAGCTGGTTTTCTTTTGTCCCCTCTTTTTGCGGTAAGCTCTTTGTATCTTCTTGACGTTTGGCAGTTTTCCGCAATTCCTCAGAGATTCTCGGGATTTCTTCAGAACTTCCCTGTGACAGTTTCAAGTGCTTCTTCCCCCCTGAGTTCTTTTTTCTCCATCCCCTTTCTCCCCCCCCCCCCCCCGGACCCCTCCCGTGTCTCCTGTCTTGGCTTTGAGTAGGTCCTGATGGCTTTCCGCGTGCGTTTTTTTTGGCGAGATGTTTCCCGCCGCCGCATTTTCTTTTTTTTTTTTGTATCTTTTGTAGTCGTGAGTCACTCCTGTCTTATCCTTACTGTTACCTTTCGGTCAGGTGCATTCTTGCGTCCTATCTGATCTATGGACTTTTCCCACTTTTCTTTTTTCCTGAGTGACCGTTCTCTTCCCCGGCATTTGTTTTTGAATTCTTTGCCTACGTTGCTACCAACGCCAGTTCATCTAAACTTCCGGTCCTCTTTGCCCCCTTTAGGTCATGGGTACTTCAGTATCAAAACGGTTTCTGTTTTTGTTTCTTTTTCCTTGGCTTTTTGCGCACCCAAACTATCCCCCCCCCCATAGGGCGGATGTTACGTATGGCGAAAGGGACGCGCGTCCTTAACGTGTCTTGCATAGTGCCTATATGCCACCTATTTGTCCTCCGCAACGTCCACGAATCCCCGGCGTCCCAGTCTTCTTTCCTTGGCGCACCCCTAGATTGGAATTTCTTGCCGGTCTTTTTTTCGGGTGAGGTTGTGGCCCTTTTCTCAACCCTGCATTTCCCACGCGGCGGTGCCTCCTGGTTTGTCCCAACGGTTGTTAGCTATTGGCAACCCCCTTTTTTGAGAACATTTTTCACAGCCCGTTTTTGGATAAGTCGAGCTTTCGCTTTCTCCCCACACGCTCCGGTCGCTTTCCTGATCCATTCCTCCGGTCTTTGGATCGCCCTTGTATAGCGTTTTACACCCTTTCCTCTTCATCCTTTCCTGTTTTTCCTTCTTTCTCGCCATTCCTCTCTCTCGTTGTTCTTTGATCTCCTTCGTGACGCATAGCCAGCTGTTCCCCGGGTTCACACCTTATTTTTACTTATCACATGTCGGTCTTTTCAAGAACCCCCCCCTTCCTGAGGTTTGTTACCAGTTGAGATTTCAACATTTTTTTTTCCCCTGACCCCTGCAACTTTTTAGGCTACAAGGTCTCCCCGGATGTCTCTTCCCATTCTCCTGTTGTGTGGCGAAGCTTTTGTTTAACTCTCTCCTTTTCGCGGCTTGTACGTCCCGTCCTCCCCCCCCCCCCCCCTAAGTTTTTTGGTAATAGTTGAAGATATTCTGCTTACTTCGGCAAACGTTTCTCCGCGCGGCCCTTGAATGCTTCGGGCTTTTCTTGTTTTTCCCGTCCTTCTGAAACCAATTTGGCGGATGCCTTCGCTCCAACTCCCCCCAAGTTTTTTTGAGAAATCTGAAACGCCTCCCTCCCAAATCTTGGCATTCGCAAAGATCGCCGAAATCAGTCGACCTTTGGCTGCTTTACGACGTTTCCCGGCCCCCTCCCGCCAATTGAAGCTTTCTCACACACCCCCTTTCCGCCGCTCCCCATTTTTTTTAAACTTTTCTTCCGACGCCTTTTACGCAGCAGTTCTCATGTTCCCTTCCGGTCGTCGACTGGTGTATATCCGTTCCTTCGCCCTGGTAAAAACTCCCCTTGCCAAATTTTTTTTTGCAGTCCTTTTGACTTGCAGATACTTTGCATTTTTCTCGCGGACGTTCAAAGCACGCGAGTTTTCCTCCTCCCGTTCCCTGATTCTTTTCGGCCCAGTCAACTGCCTTTTCATATTTCTGTAATTCCCCCAAAGGCCAGATCTCCTTTGAGTCTCTCGCTTTGTTGAAGTCCCCCCCCCGCGCCTCCTAGCCCTTATAAAAGTCCTTACAGTGTTTTTCACCCCCAATATCGGCCCTGGGCAAAATCCTTTCTTGTCTGCCGGGATACTGGTTTTTTCAAGGGATTCAACTCCAGTACCGTTCATTTTCCCCTGACTTACTCGTAATAAAATGGCCACTTCAACGCCTAATGATGCTCTACTCAGAGCTCCGGTTTTTTTTCTCTGGGTACTTTGGCTCGATCCCAACTCTTTTGATGGCTTCCCAAAGTCAGAAGTCCCTTCGGAAGGATTCGCTTTTCCTGTCCTTAATCCCTTTGGGCTTCCCTTTCCGGTCATCACATTCCCGTAGTTCCCCTCGTTAAATTTCATCTCCCCCCTACTTGTTGTTGCGCGTCATCCCTTTCCGTCCCCCCCTCGGTCCGTCTTGAATTGGGATTGGATCGATTTCAGACCGCCTTCCAGGCCCCTTTATGCTCCAGATCCAAATTTTTTTTTTCGCGAGTGTTAGCCCTTTGATTTACCCTATCGATCTTGTTTTTGCCTCCCAACAATTTTTTTTTGACTCCTTATGATATTTTCGGCGGAGGATTCTCCGTATTCATTGGGGCTTTGCTCGTTTCCATCCCTATGGTACCCTCTCAATGTTGCAGTCCTGAGTAACCCCCCCCGTTTCCTTATGAATGAACCTGCCCTGCCCCCCCTACATTTCCCTTTTTCATTAACATTTTTTCTTTGCAACTAAAACCCGGGAATTGAGCTGCCCAGGGTATTTTTTTTTCAAGAATTTTTTGTCCCCCCCTCATAAGCTAAAGTTTTCGGTTCCTTGCGTCCCTCTCGCAAGAAGGAAAGGCCTCCTTGGGACCCCCCCTAAACAGATTTCCCCCCCCCCTCTTTTTTTTTTTAAGAGCCCCTTCGTTCTTGCCTAGATTTTTTTGGCCCTCCTTTCCCAACCCCCCTCATCGCAAAGAACTCCCTTGCACCCTCTCTTGAGGAATTTCGTTCCTAAGTATTAGAACAATGCTCTTCATCTCACGCGATGTTTTTTCCCCATTTTCACGGTTCATCTGAACTCTCAGGAACTTGAGAGAGCTGGCCCCCACTCTAATTGGCTTTTGCCATTGATGTGTTGTCAGTCTTTCTCCGGCGGACCTTCTTTTTGAGTCTTGTACCTTTTTTTTCCCCGCATCCAGATGCTCGGCCTTCAAGACAATTCCTTCCGGCTCCTCCCCCTTTTCGAGGACTTTTTTCCTGTTTTCCTCCCACATTGGAGTTTTTTCCTCGCCTCCCTCGTCATGATCGTTTTCCCCCTATCTCTCGTTCTCTAAGTTGGTTTTCTCATCCGCTTTAAATTGACGATTGAATTTTACTCCTTGCTTCAACTACCCCTGCGCTTTCTCGTCGGATCCCCAGGATTCGCTCCGGACCAACTACATTTTTGATCGCCCACTTCCCTGGTCATGCATTTCCCTTTTCCCCTCCTCCCCTCCAGACTGTCAGTCTCCGCCCCATTCTCCGCCCTTTTTTTTTCATTTGTAACCCGCTGGATAGGCCTTCCTTTTCTAGACCGACAATGGTCTTCTCTTGACCGTCCCTGCCGTCCCCTGAACTTGCGAAGACAGGTTCCGCCCTGTTACACTTTCCCCCCATCGTCTGAGAGGGACAAAATTTCGGCACCCGTCCCACGTCCCCCCTAGTTTTTTCTCTTCTTTTCCGTCTACGTTTTTCCTTTTTCCCGCGTTTTTCCTCGAGCCTTAGGCGCTCCCTCTCCTTTTTTTTTTTTAGAGTTTGCAGCTTCCTGCCGAGGGGGCTTAGAATTTCCCCAACCTATCCCGGTACTCCTTCAACCTTTCCGGTATCCGTCTTCTTTGCTTGAGGATTTTTTTTTCTTTACGGTACCCTTTTCCCCCCCCTTTTTCGGTATCGCGTTTCGCAGCCTTCGTCCCCAGATGGACATTTTCCCCTTTCCGTTTATTTTCTACGAATTTTTTCGCGGGTTTCTTTTGACCAAGCGTTTCCTGGGCTTTTTAATCCTCAGTATCCCCTTACAAGATGGCCCTCAGATGATTTCTCCCCCTCGCTCGCCCCAGCTTTGATTTTAGTTACCCTGTTTTTTTCTCCGCTTTCCCGACGAGGCCCTGCTTTCGTTATGCCCTTTTCTGACCCTTTTTCACGTGACTCCCTTTTCCCTTCTGCCCCATGCTTTTTGACAGGTTTGACCGTCTTTTGAGAGCAACTCCCCCAAGCCTTGTATTTTCCTCCTCCTTTCCCCGACTTTTTCCGGAGAGCAACGAACCCTGCAGTTAACTCTCGACGCCAGAGGATTCTTCTTTTTTTCTTCGCCTTTTTTGCCACACCCTTCCCCAACTACCGCCTCAGTTTTGGATTTTCCCCCGATTCGCTACTTCTCTCCGACCCCCTGCCGCCCGACCCTTTTTTGACCCAACGGGTTTCATTCGATTTTTCCGAAAGTGTTCCGCGCTTCCTCGGTTTCCGGCGGTTTTTCGATGTCCCCCCTCCTTTTCTGTAAAAAATCCTGCGTCCTCCTGCATACCCCTATCGTAGCTTTTCTTCGTTCTTCCCCCTCTCAAATATCGCCCCACTCTGTTTTACACTTTATCGAAGTTTTCATTAGGTTTTTTTTTGCAGTTCCAGATCCTAACTTGATCTGCCCCTCTTTTATCCTTTTTCTTTCCGGATTTCGCTCCGTGAATTACTGCCCCCGCGCCACCCCGTGAATCCTCCAACTTTTTTTGTTTTCCCCAAATATAGGTACCCCTGCTGGAAACCCTCTAGCAGGCCGGGATATGACCTCCTTGGCCTCCGTTCAGCCATATTTTTTAGGTATTGATGGGATCCCTTAAGAGTTTCCCCCTTACATGCCCATTTTTTTTTGGCCCCGCCTGCCTGCTCCCATCCTCTGCGGTGTAAGAGCAGCCCCTGCCCGCAACCTACCACCTTTTCCCAGGTATACTCTAATTTTCATGGAAGTGATCGGGAGACCAAGCTGGTTCCATTGTCTCGCTCGTTCCTTTTCTTGTCATGCGAGACCTTTGCATTTCCATCCTTCCGCGCGATTCCTATCCAGTTTGTTCGATGCCCGCTGCTGTCCCACTCTTTTTCCTTGGATTTATCGAGATTGCCCCTTTTCGAGTTTCTCAATGATGCCTATAACCCCCCATGACCCCTTCTTAAGCTTTTAAGGAGTATGTTATCTTATTTGCGTTGTTTCGAGCTTGCTCCCCCCCTGTTGCCCTCTTCGGTCTCCGCTTCTCTCTGAGATACTTTGCTCTTTTTCAGGGGCTCCCCCTTTTGGGGTTCCTCTGAGCATGACTTTTGTTTGCTCGTCCCTTTGCGTAACCCTCTTTCATTATGACCCTTGCGTCTTCTACAATCCTTCCCCCTTTTTTTGCAATTTTTTTCCCTTCAACCCTCAGAAGGCCTCTTTAAGGTCGTTTCCAGCAAGTCTTAAGATTGCCACCCAATCATTTCCCCCTTCTTTCAGTCTCCCCTTTATGCAGCTTTTTGACTTCCTCTGAAGTCCCAGGACCCCTCTCGCCAGGGGCCCACATCTGGGAACTGAATGTTTTTTTTTTTTTTTCTTAGTCAGTCGTGGTCTATTGCACAGCGCAGGTTTTCCCCCCCTCGACTGCCTTTTCTCTCCTTTTCCGCGTGCCGCGCCTCCTTTGTACGACCCTTTGACTCAGTCTGAGACCCCTTCAGTTCAGCTCCTCCCCGTCCCCACTCTTCACACGTGATGCGGCACTCGGTTTCCCCCCGTCTGAATGCCTATCTGTGTTCCCCTTTTTTGTTTTTTTTTTCCCTTTTTTCCTTCCCGGATTCTTTCGCGGAATGTCACACTTCCTTTTTTCATTCCTAATTTTTCCGAGCACCTTGGCCCCATATTTGGCCCCCCACTTCTCCCTTTCTCCATGCCCTTTTTTTAGATTCTTCGTTTCCGTCTCTCAACTTCGCTTTTTTTCGTGCGGCCCGTTTTTTCGTTCATGCTTTCTTGTCCCGTTTTCAGAATTCCCCCCCGGGTGGGCGTTTTCGCGGGTGCAGATGTGGGCTTTTTTTTTCCCGCAACTATCGTTTTCCTTCGTTCACTCCCAGCGTCGGCGCGGAGGCACGTAGGGATCCCCCCCCCCATCAACCCTTTTCCCTGCGAGTCCCTTTGAGATGCCTTTCTGTACATCCCTCACATCCCTCCTCTTGTCTTTCCCTGGATTTCAGAAGCCTTTCCACGCGCAGCGGCTCTTGTCCCTTCTTGGTCCTTTTTTCAATTTTTTCCTCATGGTCTTTTTCTCGGTGTTGATCATCCCCAAAACTTTGTACATCGTGACCTTTCATTCTGTTACCCTCCTCCCTCTTCCGAAGGTTCCCTCTGGCCCAAACTCCCTCAGTTACTCTGTCCGTACCGATTCCCCTCTTCCTTTTACTTTGCCGCTTCTGCCCTGAGAGCCTCCCTTTTTTTTTTCTTCCTCAATACGGTTTTTGCGATCTTTCAGACGTCCTTCGGCAGTCGTAAAACTTTTTTTCCTCCTATCCATTTCCCTGTGAACTCGTCAGTTTCCAAATGCAGTTATTTTATCTTTTCCTTTTGAGATACAGGGTTATGTTTACTTTTTTTCTATTTTTGTTTCGGGAGGTCCAAAAATTTTTGGAATTATCCCTTTCTAGGCCTTCCTTCCTTCTACGGGATCCAAGGAAAATGCCCTTTCCCTTTCTTTTAGTTCACAGTTAGAATGCTTTGAATTTCCCCCCTTGTGAACCTTGCAAGGGCTTTCCTTTATTTTTCCTTTTTTTTTGGTGTTTTTTGTTTTCAACTTCTCCACGTCCTTTTCTGATTTGAGGACGATGCCGGTTCGACCCTTTTTTATATCCCCTACAGTGACTTTTCTCGATTTTTCAAATCTTCCCTGTTTGACCTGCGGTTACAGCTACTGCCCCCTCTCCGAGGCTCTACCTGGCAATCACCACCTTGAACTTTTGTTGCGAGACTCAAACTCCCCGAAAAACCCCCCCCCTTCCCGATTTCGAAGCTCTCTTGCCCTCATCTGGCCCTCCCTTTTTGCTTTTCGTACCCCAACCCGGTGACTACTTTGTACCAGCGCCGAGCCCTCCACTTGCCCCGTCTGTCCCGCTCGGATCCTATCCCTTTTCCATCACCTTCGCGCCAGTCCGCCGCCCCTGGGTCGTTACGTTTTTTTTCCTGTTCATTTTTTTTTTTCCTTTTCGGGTTTGCCGCCCCCCTTTTTCCCTGTAATCTCCTGGCCGGACAGGGGGGCAGTTGAACGCTGTGAAGTTGTCGGCTTTTTTTTTTTCCTGATCGACGCTTCAACGCCTTCTCCCCTCCCACCCCTCCTGCCCGCCTTTGCCCTCCGGGAGAGGTTGTGCCAGACAAGTTCCCTTTTACCTGCTCCTGAAACCTTTCCCCGCATAATTCTCTTTGAGTCGATTTCCCTTTAGCTGTTAAATGAGTTTCGAGGGTAGCCCCCCAACGGCCCTTCTTCCCCACCTTTTCGGTTCCCCCCGCCTGATTACTCCCCGAATAAGCAGGGATCTTTGCGCCTACCTCAATGGTTTCCCTTTTCTTTCCCCCCTCACCCCCCCCGAGGAGTCTTTTACCTCAGGGGCTTTTTTTTCTTACATTGCCTTTCCTCGTAATCTATGAAGTCCTTCCTCCTCGTCTTTTCATTCCCTGGCTCGGTTCCACCGCGATTTTTGGCTGGTGATCGTCCATCTGACCGGCTGGTTCCGCCTTTCAGGTCTTTTTTCCCCGTCTCCTCTCCTCTATTGGTGTTTGACAACGCGACCTGCGTCCGTACTTCCTCTCGAGGTTCCTTGTTGATTTCAGAATTTTTCGGGCTTTTCCCGTTGGTACTTGGAGGATGGCCCCCCGCCCCCTCCTGATGCGCCCGCTCCCTGCTTGGGCCGACTCTTGCGTCTTCCCCTTGATTCTGTTGCGCCGAGCCACCCATGGAGTTCTTCGCTTTTTCTTCTGATCCTTCGGATTTCTTTTCCTTCGGGATTTTGGGTCCCCTCCTGACGCGCGTTGGGTAGTCTCAGGATTTTTGGGGACGTCCCCCCGAATGATCCGTCCTTAGATTTCTTTCCTTTTTCTAAACCCCCGTTTTACCCCCTTGTTTTTTTGACATTTTTCCGCCCCCCCAGGGTCTTTTCTTTTTTTTTGGATTTCTCAGTCGTCACCCACCAAGCTGTCTTGAAATTTTCCTCGTAGTTAGAAAGCAAGTTTCTTTGGTACCAGACCATTCTCAGCTCCTCCTTTCTGACAGCTCCATTGGGTTTTTCGGAGCTTCAGTTTTCTGGCCCTGGGATGTTCTAGATTCCCGTTCATTGCCGAATTCCTCCTCGAACCTTTCAGAGCCTTATCTTCATTAAATTTTGGTCTCTTCTGTAATTTCTTTCTTCTGTTTATTGGTTCTAGTCCACCCCGCTCCCCAGCAAGCAAAATACCTTCTCCGGTTTTTCATATGCCGTTTCTCATTGTACCCTGCAGAAGAGTTGGTTCAACCACCCGCGGCACTGGCCTTTTTCTTTTTTGTGTTCCATGGCTTTTATCCCGGACGTAAACTTAGGCTTTACTTCTACGGCTCCCCACATTGGGCCTCCCTTTGGCGGATCCCAGCTTGGCTCTGCGAATCCTTTCCTTTCTGTTCTATTGTTATTCCCCTTCACCCTTCTTTTTTTAGCGTTTTTTCATCTGGGTGACTCCTTCTTTTCATCCCGAGTCAACCTTTCCCCTGCAAAGGCATCTCTTTATCCCTTTATACGATGTACTCAGGCTCTTCTAACTCGTTCTTGCTTTCCCCTTCCCCTCAGCAGCCTCCCCCCCTGAGTTTCTTGATTTAACCCCCTTGGAAGACACATATACTCCCCCCCACTCGGGCGGTTTTGCTTTCCCTGTCGCGGAATTTCAAGATCCCCCCCGACGCTTTCCCCCCGTACACTTCAAAGTCCGTGGCAATCCTTCTTATTGGCCTTCCTCACATTCAAACCGTATGCTTGCGAATTTTCTCCATGGTCTTTTTCAGCTGTTGAAGTCTTGCTTGTTTGCTTCTCTTTTCTCCCTTGATTTTCTTTCCTTAACCCCCACCGCCTTTTATAGGATATACCCAGGAAGGTTTCCTTGTCAATTTTACCGTTCACTGACCCGAGGGGTTTCTTCTCGCCGTTGGTAATGCCTCTCCGGGTGAGAGCCTTTCCCTTTTCATCCTCAGCCTTGTTCTTCTTTTCGATTGAGTCTTCCCCCCTCCCGTATCTTTTCCGATAGGGGGGGGTTTTTTATCAACCTTCCTTTCCCGTTCCGGAAAGCTTGCTTTTTCGGAACTTTTAATTTTTCTGCGCGTGATTTTTTTTAGATGACCAGTTCATCTTTTGTCTCCCCCGACGGTTTTAGGGCATCGTCGCTTTTCTCCCTCCGTCGGTAGATTTTTCGTACACCCTCTTCGCTCGATCCCTCAGCCGTCACGGTTACTTTGCCATACGGTAGTGTGATTTCCTCTTTACAATCTTGCACCCCTTGGAGTTTTTTTTTGTTGTTTTTCCGAGCCTTTCGCGAAAACTCTCGAGTTATGTTTTTATAGTTACCCCCATTCCTTGGTACTCCGCTCTCCTTCTTGTTTTCCCCTTTTCCCAGGTGTAGATACTCTGCGCAGTCCCCTAGGACTTTTTTTTCCCCCCCTTTAAAGATGTTTTCCGTTTTTGCCATTCCTGATTTGAGCACGCTTTCCTGTCCCTTCAGTTGTCTTTTACGATCAACTCCCCGTTTCCGACTTTTTTCAACCTGCGGAGTGTCCCCGGTTCAACTTTTAGAATGGTCAGGGGCCCTCAATCTGGCTTGGCAGACTCGCAAAACGGGTTCGCAGGCCGATCTCCCCCCCCGCAGACCGAGACCTCCTACGACCCCCCCCCATAAATCTCCCCCCCAAGTTAGTCTTTGGACCCACGCCTTTATTCCCCTCCCCGACTCCCTCGACGCAGTGTTTTTTGGAATATTTTCCTTTTTCCTTAGCGATTTTCCGCGAGTTTTCGGAAGTCGCGATTTTTGGATACTGTGGCAAACTTTCCACGGGAGTAACTTCATTTTTAAACTTTTGAATCTCCTCCTTGCTCTGCTTTTTCTCTTTTAAAGAGGAACCCCCCCAGACCAAATTTCTCTGCCCCCTTTTGGGGGTCCCCTGGTTTCACCTCTCAGTCCCCTTTCGGTCCTCTTCGAGAGCTTTCCAAGTACAGATCTCCCTCGGTTCCTTTCACCGTCGGCTCCCAAGTTTTACGTTTCTCCAACCTACCGGAAGTCCCCCTTCCCAGGTTTCCATTGCCCCCCACTCTCGGTTACATTTTTTCAAATTTTTTGAGAGTGCGTAATCCTTTTAACCCTAGGTTTTTTCCCCCACACCCTGTTCCCCCCCCCCCCCCCTTGCCTCTTTTCCCCAATTCAGGGCTCGGTCCTCCCACACCTTTTGATGTGCGAGAAACCTTACAACTGATCTCTATTTCCCTCGGATATCCATCGACAGCGAAGACTTTTTGAACCCCCCCTTCCCCCCCCATGGGATCAGTTCTTCCTTCCCCCTTATCTTCGCCAATCTTTGTCTACTTTTTTTCTTCGCCTTCTTTATTTTCTTTTCGCCCCTCTAGACCGGTTCCCTTTTTTTTTTCCCCCCCGGTTGAGCGCGTTATCTCTTCCCACATCACAGCTCTCGCTCTTTACGTACCCTATAAGTTCACAGCTCCCTCTGAGAGTGACCTCAGCAAGCGGCTCCTCCAAGCTGTCCTTTAAGCGCCGTCTTTTACCGCAAGCCGTTCCTTTTTTGGGTGTTCTTCACCCTGTTTTCCAGTCTTTATGTCCCATCTCCGCGGTCATTCTTTGGCAACTTTCCTTTGGCTCGGGAGCCCCCTCTGTTTTTTAGAGGTCACCCGAGTGCTTTCCCTTGCGGAATTTTTTCCGCATGTCTCCCAAACCCCGATTGCGTTCCCTCCCTTTCAGTTCCTAGTGGTGCAATTTTTTTCCCAAATTTTTTGCTCGGCCCTTCTCCCCTTTAGTTACGCGGTGCCCCTTTCAATTGTCTCTCCTTGTTTCCCCTGTTCCCGATCAAAGTTTTAGTCTCTTTCCAATTTTCTACGGAAGAACTTCTGAATTTTCTTCCCCAATTGACATGCATCGATGGAAAATTTTTCGGTCCTCCTTAGGATCCCCTTCCTCGGACTCGCAGTCCTTTCCCCCCCCCCCCCCTCCCTATACTTCGCGAAAAAGATCCCAGTCCCCTTCCTTCCAGAACCTTCAGTTCACATTCCTCAGTTCTTTCCCCAAGATTTTTTTTTTTTCAGGAGCCCGTATTTCCAAGTCACCCCCAAATGCAAGACGAGAAAGGCTGATCGTCTCTCTCTTCGCGGGGCCCAAGAATCTCTACGAAAGGTTGAATCTGGGGTGGGAGTTTTCATGGGCGTGGTCTCCTTCCCCCCCCTTCTTTTCGCGTCCCCTTGTACCTTTTTTTTTTAGCACCGATTGCTTTTTTCCCGCGCGCTTCTATGCATTTTTTCTTTCTAAGGTCTGAATTTTTTTCCCGGATTCCCAACACACCTCTTTGGATTTGTTGTTTGCAGAGTTTTTGAGCTGCACGTTTTCCTTCAGTTTAACCCATTTCCCTAAGAACTGGCCAAGCTTTGCCTAGTCCCTTTCTCTTTTTCTCAGTCCTTAGTATATCTCCCCTTTGCGAGGCAGCTCTCCCTCAGATCCTTTGTTTCATGCGACCTAGTTCTCCCCCCTTTCCCCCCGTTCTCTTCTTTTTTCCTGCAATTTTTCTTTTCCTTCTTTGCCTTTTTCCCTTTCTGAGTCCCTCCCGGATTTTTCTTGAAAACCAGACTTTGTCTTCAATCTGCCTTCTTGTTCCCCCCCCCCTCTCGACTATCCGACCCTTCCAGTCCCCCTTTTTCTCCCGTTTAAGGAACCCTTCCCTTTTTAAAGCCTTCCCTTCGATCCCCCTTTCTCACTTCTTCTTGCGTTCCCGGCATGGTGGACGAGCCATGATTGTGTCCAGGAATTTTTTGGCTTGTCCTTCCCCCGAGGTTTCTTCCTCCACATTCTACCGGTCTGATTTTTGTACCACCTCCTACCGTTGATCAAGCTATCCCCCCCCCTCTTTTCCCCCCGGAACTTCCCCAAAAAGTCGTCTCCCCCTTTACCCCCTTTTTTGAACGTTTTTTTTTTATCGTACACAATGAATATGGAAACTTGGAACTTGTTTCCTTCGTCCTTGTTCTTTTCAAGCGTTTTTTCCCTGGTTTTCCCCCTTAAAACCGCTTCCCCGGTTGACTCACCGGAACCCCTCCCTTTCTCTCCTTTGCCATATTTTTTCTCTTGAGTCCCCTTTGATTGGATCATTGGAATACTTAACATTTGTTTCTTTCCTGACAAAATTCCTCTTCACGGCTTCTTCTCCCGCCTTTCCCCCCAGATCCCAGCTTTTCTGTGTGCTCTGGTACCGCAGGCTTCCTACCCTCGATTTTCTTGAAAAACTAAATTCCTTCGAGCATGATTACCCATATGTTCCAAATCTCCTTATGCTGCCCATGCCATTTTGGTTTGATAATTTTGGATAACGCTTTTTCGGGCCTCTCTTTTCTCCTCACACGACTGGTTCCCCTGTTTGTCTTTTTCCCCCACGCTTTTTCCAGTTAACCCCTCAGCCACTTTTTCCCCCTAGCGGGTAGCCCCTCTCCGTTCCCTCTGAGTCCTCTCATGTTTTCTTTGTATCTTCGGAATCCGTGGGAGCCCTATACAGGTTCCTTTATTTTCCCTTTAGCCCCTTTTACCCCCTAATTCCGCCTTCTGCGACATCTTGTTCACACTCTCCGACCTTTTTCCTACCCCTTCTGCTCGTCAGTGGCTTACTTTCTATGTTGTCGGGCGGAGCCCGCTACTTACAGTCTTACTTCCTCCAATGACTCTCTATTAGTGAGTCCGAGGATTGCCTCCCTCCCGGGTTTGCTTTCCTCTTGAGAGGACCACAGAGTTTTTTATTCTGACTCTCAACACAACTCTCAACTGATCACCAGTAGTCTAAAAGTCGCCGGTCATTTAATCAATTTTTTTTTCCCTATCACCCTAGATTTTCTTTTTTTGTTAACTAAATTCGTGAACTCCTGGCTGAGACCCCTCCCCCCCACCTATAAATCCCCCCGGTTGCCTTTTACCCAATATCCTTTTTTATGACGCAGAACGGGTTCATGTCCAGTTCCTTTTTAAAATCCCAACTTGATGCTTTTTGTGAATACCCCCGATACTTTTCCCAGAGTTTCCTCTCCCCCGAGACCTAATGCTTGAGCAGAGAGCCTCAGCCTCCTCAGGTTTTAGAGGCCCCCTTTTTTCTGTGCCCTCTTTTTCCCCAATGTTCCTATACCTCTTCACATCGCAGGGGCCATTGATTTTCCCATTTCCTTCTGTTTCCCCCCCATCCTGATTTTTTTTTTTTTCCGGCGAAATCCATGCTTCTTTTGCGAGGGTTGTTTTCCAACCCCTTGATTCGCTCTCCTTTCGCCCATAACTCCTACCGTTGTGGGTGGCTTTTTTGGGTTCTCCTTTCTGCGTACCGTACGGCCCCTTTTTCAAAGTTTTTTTTGTGGGATCTGCGAGTTTTTTCTACTGAACTCCCCAGTTTTTCTGAGAGACCTTTTTCAGTTCCCCCTGGAGACCCTGCTTTCTCTTTTTTCCTCCAGCTGGCCCTTGCTCCTTTTCCTGTTGCGCCGAGCCAACTCAGTGCGGTTCCCTTTATTGTCCTTCTCCTAGTAGAGAATTTCGAAGTTTTTCTTTGATTGTGTGGAGCCCTTTTTCATCCAGTCTTTTGTTTTTACCCTGGGGTTGTATTGTGTTTATGTTTGTTTTTTTTTTTTTACAGCTTCTTTGAGACAAACCCTTTTTTTCACTCCCCAGGCTGTGCGTCCAGACTGATTTTTCCCCCCTTTCATTACCCTTCTTTTTCTTGAACCCCCCTGGAACTGTCGCTTTTTTTTTCTCGCGTTTTCTTTCACGAATTAACCGCCCTTTGTCAAAAATCTGAATCCTTCTTCCTTTCGATCATCCAGGTTTCTTTTGCCTTTCGGGAAAGTCGCTGAATGACTTCCCAATTTTCCCGCCGCTCCCCTTCCCTTGATCACTTCCTCTCTTGGCCCCTGCCCCCCTTTTTTGTTACAATTTTTTGTCAGACATTTTGGCTCTCTTGCTTTTGAGGCTCTGCAAGCTCGCTCTCCTTAGCGTCCCCTCCTCTCCTCTTTGAAGTATTTGGGTCATCTTACCTTTTCCACGTCGTTTTCACCCCCCTGGATTGCCATCTCTCCCCCCGCTTTCCCCCCTGGAACATATGAATGTGGTTCAGCTTTTTTTGGTGACCTCTCCTCGAGTTTTTTTGAACAATTCGGTTTGAACTGTTTTTTTTTCTTGGCCGTGTGGTTTTGTGGTTCTCCCTAGCCTGAGTTTTCGTTTGTCAAACCGAGCTCTCGCCTTTTACTGATTGCGTTGATTTCAGCAAGATGCTCAAGGTTTTTGAAGTTCTCTGGCATCCCCTTCTTTATTTTTTTTGGTTATATACGTGGATCTCCCCCCCCTTTTCACCCTCTTTTCCGCCTAGACTTTTTCCTGAAGTTTGTAATTACCCCCTTCCTCGCGTTTTGAGTTTCACTGTTATCTTTTCCTTATTTTCTTTTCCCCCTTTCTCCTTTTCCGTAAGCTTTTGTCTCATTCCCTTCGCGATTCCTCGGTTATTGAGATTCCCTTTCGACTTTTCTCGTAGAGTCTTCTTACCTTTTAATGGTACCTTATCAAAATAGCCCTCTTCTCTTCCCATTTCGCCCTCAGTTTTTTCCATTGTTTTTCCGATTTTCAAAGTATCAGCCCCTTAAGTTTGCACCTCCTAAAGTTTCCCCCGCCTCCTCTTTCGCTGATTTTCTCCCCTGAGTTTTCCCTTGAGTTTTAGGCAGCGATCCTGTTGCGAGGGCTTCCTTTCAGTGACAGACCGGAACTCCGCGCCCCTCCTTTCAGTGACCCCCCATTTTTTCCCCTCTCAGATCCCCCTTCTGAATTCTTGGACCTACCCTGGGTGACTTAACATACCGCTCCGTGTTGAGGTGGATAACCTTTTTTTCCCCTTTTTTTTGTAAGCTTTTACTTCCCTCCTCTTGTTTAGGACTTTTTTCGATCCCTACTTTTTGTTCCTTACTCCATTCCTTCCGCTATCGATTTGCGTCGTGAGCTCCCCATACCTTGGGTTTCCCCCCATCTCTTCGTAACGATGTTCGTACACCCTTCCGGGCACCCCCTTTTCGGATTAGGACTTTTTTCTTTGAGATTTTATACTTTTCCCTGTGTGCTGTATGAATTTCGGATTTTTTGTATCATTTCCCTTTTTAGGGCATCACTTCTTTTCCAGGATCCTCTTCGGTCTTTTTGTATTATGGGTTTGCTCCCATGAAGTAGGGACCCTTTTTTCACCATCATTTTCCTCCTTTTCTTTCCCAACCCGTGACGGCTTCCCAAGATTCTTTTCTTTTCTCGTGAAAAGATTTCCCCCCTTTTCCTTGCTCCCGCCCTGTTCTCGCTTCCAGCCCTTTAGGTTTCTTTTAATTTGGGTACCTCCTGCCACGTCCCTCTTTCTCCCGGTCCAGACTCCCCCCAGTTCCTCCTCCTGGATTTTGCCTTTTCTTACCCAGCCCTGACTCTTGACACTTTCTCCAGATTGTTACCTGCCTTGTGGCTTCTTTAACTTTTTCCGACTTTCAATTTTTTTTTTTTCCCATGACCCCCCGATCTCCAAAACCCGCGCTCGTCTTGCCCCCATCCTCTTTTAAAGCTTTTTTTCCTCATCAACTTCCAGTGCCCCCCCGGCTCCTCGCCCCCTTCAAGATTTTGGCTCCGCGATATGTGGCTTACCTCCCCTATTTTTTTTCTGCACCCCTTCCCTTTTTTTTTGCCTGCAAGAATTTTAGATAATAGAATTTTTACAGACCCCCCTTCTGCTTTTTCTTAATCCCCCACGCTTCATCTCTCCTTTTCGACAGGCCAGTTTCTCCCCCCCAGGTTTCTTTTTTACTCCTTGCGTTTTTGAGATTTTTTTTTCTTCCCGACTTCATCTGCTTTTCCTAAGGAAAAAGTCGTTCTTAATTTCTTGAATCTAGTCCCTTCTTTCTGTAGTTCCTCTTCCCGATTTTCTCCATATCCTCCCCAATGGAGTTGACTCAAACCTTTTTTTCATGATGCGTCTCCATTTTGATTTCCTTTTTGTTTTCTTCCGCTCGACGGTCGTACACAGTCCCGACACTTCTGGTTTCTCTTCCTTTTGGATGGTTCCCCCCTTGTTCCACTTTCTTCTTTGGACCTCACCTTAACCCTCCCTAGACTTCCCAGTGTACCTCTTTTTCCGGAACTTTTTTTGTGCCCAATCTTTTTTCCCTTTTGCCCCCTGTAGGTGTTTTTTGTCTCACTTCGCCCTTGCGGCAGCCCCTTTATTTCGGTTATACATTTTTTCCTTACCTTTATCCTTTCCGAATTTCACCTTCTCGCCTCTTATAGCGCCTAAGAAGCTATACTCCCCTTTTACATTGTCAGAGACTGCCCGGTGAACCCCCAGCCGAGCAATGGTTTTGCTTTCCGGGACTCCCGTATTCGCGTTTTAGCCACCAACCCGACTTTTTTGGGGATGTCTCTTACTTGAATTCTTTCCTTTTTTTTTAGACCCTTTCCCCACGGTTTGAATTTTTACCAATCCCTTTAAACCCTCTTTTCGGAGCGCTCTCCTCCCTTTTTCCCCGTTGTTGTCTCTTTTGATCTTTTTACAGTCATCTTGTCCCCCAGCCCCTTTCCCCTCTTTGCTTGGGATATCGCCCTTTTGAGAGGAAGATCCCTCCCACCTGGCTTCTTCGATTGATTTTTTCTGATACGGTTCTAACGGCGTATTTTGTAGATTTTCCTTGCTCGCGGTGGGAATTTTTTTTGCCCCTTTCTTTTCCCCCAACCCAGTTTCCTTTTTTTCTATACTTTTTTTCGTTCTCCCTCCTCTAGTATTCTCTCTTGGATTCCTTTTAGGGTCTTCCTTTTTGACCCATCTTCCTCGGTGTTTTTTTCTTCCTCAAGAGCCTGCCTTTTTGCAATGGTTGAGGATTTCACGTTTAGCTCTCCCCCATCGTTTTTTCCTTGCACGATCCGGTCCGTCCTCCCTTTCATCAGTTTTCCTCCCCCTTTTGTGCCTTCTCTTCGAAACCTTTGGTGCTTGGATGGTCTCCGGTCTCCTTTTGTGAAGCCCCCGGTTCTGCGAACTTGGTGATTTCCCTACTTTGATACTTTTTTTTCTCGTTCTAACTTTTTCGTTTTGCAGAAGAACTTCCCCTCCCGTCGTCATTTTCCACCCTCTCTCCCTATTTTTTTTGCTGACACAGGTTTTCCGCCCATCTCCGAATTTCGGCGTTATCCCCCCTAAGCAAACCCCCTTTTACTCCAGGTTCCTCATGCCCTGACTGCGAATTTGTTAACGGACCTTTTCAAGGATTTCTCCAGCTCGCCGTCCACTCCCCCCGCACTCTTCCCCCTTCCCCCCCTAACCCTTCCTGGTTTCGTCGGACCCCGGCCTCTCTTGCCCGCGTCCCCAAGAATGTCGTGCCCCCCCCTCCGCTTTTTGCAGTGTTGCTTTTTGTTTTTTTTTTGGCCGCTGGTCCCTGTTCAAAAACTTCTTCGGCTTTCCCTTGGTCCTTTTTTTTTCCACATAGTAGGATTTTCTGTTTCCCCTTGGCTTGCATCAATTATCGGTCTTCTAATAATGTTTTTCTGCTTTGTCGTTGAGGTGGAGTCCCTGGCATTCAAAACCTCTGATGAAATTTTTGGTCTTTTTTCGAAAGCTTCAGGTTTCGCGTTTCAGAATTGCTCCAACTTCTTCGAGGCCCCCCGCCCTGTTTGCCAAGATGTCCCTCGTCTTGATCATTTCCCTCTCCCTTCTTTCACTCTTTTCTTTCCTTTTGAGGTGTGACTTTCTTTTTACCCCCCCCCCCTTTTTTTGGGCTCGTCGGACTCCTCCCCGGAGATTTTCTTTTCTGCTCTTCTTAAACTCTCTTTCCCTCATCGGTCCGCTGGTTCTCTCTTAAATTGCTTGCTGTGAGTTCCTTGTCCCTTCCGATTCTTCTCCCTCAAGTCTCGCTCCGCCGGTTGACCGAAGCCCTGGCGAAATCTTCTCGGTTTCTTTTCCCCGCCGCCCCCCATCTAGCTTCTCCCTCCGTGCCCCTTCCTTTCTTCGGCTTAGTGAACCCTTGTTTTCTCTTTTCAGCCCTCCCCATCCCCTACGACGGGCCCCGTTGATGCGTCAAAGTTTTGATCCCCAATCCCCCATTCTGTTTCCTCTTTGAATCCCCCCTTTTTTTCCCCAGCAGTTGCCTCTTCAAAATCTTTTTTTAAGGCGTTCCCGCCGTAGGGACGGTGTTTAAGCTCGAGGCCTCTTTCCCCCTTCCAGAGATCCTTTCTGGCTTTCCTATCTGTTCTCCTCCCCCCCTTTTTTTTGAGCTCTCTCTTTCCTTCCACGGTATTTCCCCCTTCAGACCCGTAGCGTAAAAGCGGTCCTCCCCCTAGTCAAGTTGGCCTTTTTAACCTGGCAAAGCTTGATGTTGGCCCCTAATTTCTTTTTTTAGAGACGACCTGTCTCCCCTTTTGTGAGTTTTGTGGAGTCTTCCCGGGAACCTCAAATTCTGTAAGATCCTCCGAGCGTTTTACTTGTTTTGATTCGTCAATACACTTCCCAAATAATCCCGGCTTTCCTTCCCAGTTTTTCCTTTTCCCGTTTCCGATTTTGGGCGTCAAATGCGGGGTACAGAGGGAGTGGACAATTCCTGGGACGTTCAACGTTTGGTTTTACTTCCCCTCGGGGGTTCTTTCAGTCTTCCCAATTTCCCCTTCCATGGATGCTTGGCCTTCCCACCTCTTCTCTAACTTTTCTTTTTCTGTGTGTTGCTCTCTTTCCTGTCCTCTCGTTTTCACAGCTCCTTTTGGCGCGGCTTTCGCCACGAGGCCCCGTTGCAAGCCCCTTTTTTTCTACTATTTCCTCTGATTTTCCCTCCTCGGACGTTTCCCCTGGCACCGCGCTGGCCCATGGGCGACGGTCCCAATTTTGTCTCCGGCTCACAGGTTTTCCCTTCGTCTCTTCTTACCTTCAAGTAAAAGCGGCAAACCAAGAGGGAATTTTTAGATTCTTTTTGAGCCACCTCCTTTTCCTCCTTGTTTGGATCACCCCCATTTTCTTAAACTCCCCGCACCGTCCATATCCCCCCCACCAGTGGCCCTCTTTTCAGGCATTTGTCCGCCTTTTCACCGCCACAATGCCGCATTTCTCTTAATAATCGTTGAAAATTCCCTGGCAATCCCTGATTGAGCGAGCCTCCTTTCTGGTTTTGTAATTTACACTCTCCCATTGACAACAACACATTCCCCCCCTGCGCTTTCTGACATCTATGTGCCCCCGCTTGCTCTCTTTTCGCTCTTTCGGAACGGCTTCCCGCAGTTGTTTTCTTACTTTTCCTGAGGTTTTCCCTCTTCGTGGACTCTTTCTCCAGGTCGCAACCTCCAGGTGTCCATACTGAGTCCTGTTACCAGGAAAAACCTCCCCTGGATTGCCTTCCCAGCAAGTCGTACCCTCCCTTGCCCTCTCAAGTGTGCTTCGCTTCCTTCGTTCTTGCCCACCATGGCGTCTATCGCAACTCTTCGATGTCCTAAAAACTCCCTTTTTCCCCGGCTGCTTTTCCCGCTTTCCGTCGATTTTTCAGCACCAAGTCTCTTCAGCCGTTCGGAGAATTGCCACCACTTTGCTCAACGCTCCCTTCGAACTCGGATTCTCTCCAGTGGTTCCCTTTTCGTTCCCCCCCCTTAGTGCGAAGGGGTCAGCCCCCCTCAAAAAGCCGTTTTTTCTTTCTCCAACGACCCATTTTTCTGGTTTCTTTTTCTTGCCCTTGCCCCTAATTCCTTCTTTGGCAAATCTTTCTTGCATCTTCAGCCTTTCCATGTCCTGCACCGATTGGTTTTTCTTTCCCCGTATTCCGCCCGCGGAGCCAGTCTGTCTGGCCCTCACTTACCCCCCGGTTTTCTTTCGTGTGTTCCCCGAGGGCGAGTCCCTTATCCCCCAATGTTCCATGATCTCATGCGCATCGCGCTATGCCCTTATCCTCCGGAAGCACCGTTAATCTCCTACTTCCCTTTTTTTTTCTTGATCAAGGAATCTACCCCCCTCGAGCAAGGGGGTCGCAAGCTCCAGACTCCTTCCCCGGGCGGCTATATTCGCCCCGCTATCAGTGGTTTCTTTTAGAAATCATCTTCCTTTTGGTTTTTCTCTCGCGCCTCTTTCTAAATGACCCCCCTCCCGATTGAAACGTTGACGAGTTTCCCTAACATGCTTCATGAATCATACATATCTTTTTTTCCAATGTTTGTCTGTGTTCTCTTCTCGAGTCATCTCTCTCGATTTTCCCGTCAGTTGTCCCCCTTTCCCTGTCCCCTTCTGGCATCCTCTATATTTCTCGCTTCAGACAACATTTTTGCCTCCCCGGTTTAGCGGTTCTTAGACCTCAAAGCTGGGAGAAGTCGCCCTTTTTTCGCGTCTGGTATCTCAATCCCTGCCCCTTTTCGGGTTTGTATCCGCTTGCCCTTCAACCTGTCTTTCTTCAGTGCCTTCCCCTCTTATGAGACTTCCCCCTGAGTCGCGCGATCATAGTCTTCTTTCATTCATTTCACCTTAGTTGATTATTGCTCGCCCTTGTTTCTTCCCATCACGACTATTGGTTTTTTTTTCTTTCAGTCGGTTTAGCCTGCCTGGTCCCGCCTAGGGTTGCGGCATTGATGAGTTACCCACCCCCTCTTTCATTATGATAGTTTTCTAAAGCCCTCTTGCCAGTCCCGCTTTGTGCAATGGCTCCCTCCTTCAACCCTTTCTGGAGGTTTCGAAGGCGCTGCCTTGTTTTTTCGGAGCTTTGGCTGACGTTGACATTTACAAGCGAACGGTTGAACCCTCCGTCGTTCGAAGATACAGAGGCCTTTATCGCCTTTTAACTTGAATTTAGCCGAGGCCTTTTATTTCCGCGCCATGGTATGGCCCCCTAGAATTCCGATGGGACAGACTTTCCACCCGTTTTTTCGGTCCCCCCCCCATGCGGATCTAGTTGCAGGGATCATTCCATCGTCTGTGCTCCACAGAGGATCTATCGTCAATCCGAGTTCTATTTACCAAAGTGTTCCTGAGGCTCCCTGCGCTGCTGTTTCCCACAAGGTCAATCAGTTATTTTGCCCAACCTGAGTTCGAGCCGCCGCCCCAGCAAACTGCCGTGACCGGATTCACCCTCTGAAACAGTGACTAACACCCTCCCTTGCGTTCATCTGGCCGGGACAGCGCAGACTATTTGTCGTTTTCCCCCCAAGAATGTTCTCTCTTTTTGAAACTTGGGCCCTGTTGACCCCCTTAGTGAGGGTGGTGTTTTCTCGGTCCATGGCGCGGTAGAGAAGTCCCCCTTCGGCCTTGATTTCCACTCCCTTTCTTGCCCCCCGTTCGGAGTTTCCCCGCCCCTATGACGGCCAGGGGGTTTGACTTCGACCGCCAGTGCCATACTGGCGAACCTGCCTTTTCGATGCTTTTTTATGAATGCCTTTCTCTCACCCACTTTTCTTAGGGAACCCCTTTTGGAGTTCGGTGAAGACAGGCTTTTTCGCTGGGTGCTTTTTTTCATGTCCTTATCCCCGCAGTAGAGATTCCCCTTCCCTTTAACCCCTATCCGACTACACGCATGGGTCCGTCAGCCGCATATTTCCGTTTTGCTTACCCTTCCCCGATGTTTTAATCAGGCAGCGATCGCAACTACCCGTTTGAATCGGCTTTTTTTCCGCAAGCTCTCCTTAGCTGATTCACCCTGCGCATTTTCCTCTAACTATCTCGCCTCAATCTCGTTTCGATCCGCTACAATGGCTCTGGGTTCATCCGTGATTTCCATCTGGTCACTTTCGATCTGAGCCTCACCCTCGATTTGTCATTTGATCTGGACTTCTTGAACGAACGGCGAAATATAAGCGCAGCTTCCCCCAGATTCTTTCCCCTCGGAGATGGCCCTCCAACTAGTCCGCTTTCTTGGTCTATTTTTATAAGTCCCCGCTGTTTAGCGTGCCCGGCCATGCCCGAACAACCTTCGAAGACAGCAAACGGCTGGGCGATGCTTCCAGCACCCCTGCTGTTAACGTCGTCTTTCCACCTCCTCCAACCGCAGGTCGTCTGAGAGTTAAATCCCCCCAAGACCTTTTTTATGTTGACGAGGACATCAAGCTGGCCGTACCCCCCTCCGGCAACTTTGACGATTTCTTCGTTCAAGACTTGTGTGAAGCGGCCTGCCCCCTCCGCGATACGTGCCTCGTGCAGGCG
>Ga0179593_1262113_pt1 | contig 35302 bp, 34 predicted proteins | sample CZODoug2_1_08_16_FD_185931 | JGI IMG/M metagenome (GOLD analysis project Ga0179593, IMG submission 185931) | Vadose zone soil fungal communities from Angelo Coast Range Reserve, California, USA - CZODoug2_1_08_16fungal (PacBio error correction) | ecosystem: Environmental > Terrestrial > Soil >... | reverse complement strand
GATTGGAAGATGATTTGTTTTTCGCCAAGTGCTGGTGAAAGGCGTTTTCTTTTCTCATGAAGCACAAGGCGAATCGCTCTTCCTCCTTCCATTCAGATGAATTCCGACCAGTTTTCTACGTTTGTCGAGTTTCCGCAACTTTTAACCACCAGAACGTTCCCCCTCTTGCTGCAAGCCCGGCATACTTTGCCCGATCTTCTTCATATGACGAACAACAAAAGTTGCCCCGCCCAGATGCCGTAGTGATCTGTTTTTTAGACTCCCTAGTAGGTCGGCTGAACTCGACTTCCCAAAACATCTCTTTTTTTTTCCCGGACTTACGCAATAGTCCCCTAGTCTCGACTCCCTTGGTTGAGCCGTCCTCCCGTCCTTCATGTCATAAATGATCTTTTCAACAAGCGTGGACGAGTTATTTTTGTGAACTTTTCCTAAGGTGGTCGCGGGCGAAGCGGCGCGTGCGATTAATCTAAGGGGCCTCGCAGCCAACATCTCCTCCCCCCCATTTTCACCTCTCCTTTTCTTCGTTTTGTTTCAGGTCTTCGTCCCCCCTGCGCTAGCATCCAATTTGTTCCTGTCTCACTGGAAGCGGCGCCCGTTCCCCCCCTCAATCAGCCTCCCCTTGTACCCATCTGAAGGCTTCTATCCTATACGTTTTTAACAAAATAACCTTTCAAGGAGATGCCACACTATCTGTTCCAAGGTTCACCCGCTATTCCTCCGATGCTTGCAGGAGCTGAACTCTCTACTTTTTGGCATCTTCCCCCATGCGACCTCATGCGGGTGATTCCTTCTATATGCGGAATTATGGGGGGCAGGTGCTGTTCCCGGAGCACGCTGCGCCCTGTTGGCTCAGCTCGGCTGCTACTTTGGCTTTTGAAGAGGCTTTTCCCAACGTCCCCCGCCGAAACTGAGTTCTACTGTCTTTACTAGACATCAGGCCTGGGACTAGGCCGAGTGGTTCCCCCTACGTTTTAATAAGCCTCATGAGTCCTTATTACCATACCCGGCGACCTTTCTCACAGAGGAGATTCTTCAGCGTTTGGGGGACGAGGTAGACGTTCTGTTGTTGTTTTCCTTCCTTGTTTCCTCGCCCCCAAGCGCCACTATCACTATTTTAGATGTTGAGTGATCGTTCAAAGAATTAACCCTCCCCATGAATTTCATTCGCTCCCGAGAATTGTTGGCGACCTACTAGTGACCCAAACTTGAGCCCAGGAAGAATGCTGATTCTCCAGTTGACAGACAGGTTGCTGATCTTTTCCTAACTGCTTGTAAAATTGGCCACTATTTTCACCAATCTCTTTGATTGCGGCCGTTAGGCATCGGCCCCCGTTTTTTATTTAAGACCCATGTTCGCGCGAATAACGACACCGTCTCCTCTGCTAGTTTGGTTTAATACTGTCGCTTTCTTCTTTTATTTTCTTCTTTGGTACCGTTTTTTTCGAACCCCTTTTGCAAAGAGTTTATTCTCTACGATCCATTTGACTGATTTTGCCTCTCCCGGCCAAGGATTTCCAATATCCCCCCTAACGTGCGCGCTTCCCCATCACGTTACGAGAATTTCCTTTCACTGTTTAACCCATGCCAGACCATACTTTTTTTAGATCAGTCGTCGCATCCCCCTTTTGGCGCATTTATTCAGCTGAGGATTTTCCTGACGGAAATACTTCGTGAACTTTTCATCCTTATCTCTAAACGACAGGGGCACAGGCCTCTTCGAGGATTGTTTGGCAGTGGGAAAGTACGCCCCGTTAACCAACTCTTCTTTGCTCCCTTTCTGGTCCACGCCCAAGGGCTCTTCCCGTCCGTCGTGCGGGAAATTGGCTTCTCCCCGTTTTCGCCGTGCATACACTGACAGACCTTTTCCGCGCTTTTCATTTCATGCTCGTGTGTGCGTCTGACTGCTCACGTTTTTGCCCCGGTGACCCGCACACGTTAGCCCTATCCTTTTTTACTTAGGGAGAAGACTGAGGAGGGACCGATGTTTGGTCTCCCTTCGAGGTCCGGCGGTATCGTCCCCCTTTTTTGTAGATACTTTGACTACTGTGACCCTTTCATCATACCCGCGGACGTGTTAACTTGCCGAGAGAAAGGCTTTTCTCTCTTTGCCTGACGAGATTTCTTGTTGGTTCCCCCCCAATTCGGTGTTTCCAGTCCCTGCTTTTGCGCATTCCTCTCTGAGGCTTTGTCATTACCAGGTTGGATCTCGGCTTTACGTTAGCAAGGCCTGTCGACTAGGGCGCGTACGCTACGTCCGCTTCATGCTCTATCGCCTTTATGAAGCCAGCCTCCCTCCCCATCCCAAGCCATTTCAATAAACGCATTTTTTTGTCCCTTGGCGGCACCCGTCTCCCGTTTCCTTGTTCGAGCCTTCACTTACCATGACCCAGGTCACGACACTTTTTCTTTGGTATCCGGTATCACGTTCCCCCAAAATTGGCTCAAGTCTTCTATTCTCTTCCGGGTCCTTTAGGCTATTCTAAGAAAGTAAGGCTCTGATCACTCGGTTGAAGCGTCTTTGCCTCGCTGTCGCGAGGCTCTTCCGAATTGGAAATGGGATGATTTCTTTTCATGGAACCTTCTTCGCGACTGGTTAGCGTGTTGGCCTTGGGTCTCTTTTGTGACCTTTTTTCTCTCAAAGGTGACCTACCCGGAGTTTTTTCAAAGGCTTGGAACCTCAGCTGTGTAGCTGGTGGCGTGCTCATCGCGTTAAGCCTGGCCGATCCTGTAGACGTAGTCACCTACTACTCTTATTCTTATTTGGGTCTACATCGCTGCATATTTGACCGTCGATCAATTCCTCCAGTCCTCGTGTTCGTTATTCACTTCTGCTTAAGGACGCTTTTCTACACCGCTTGTCCTTTTTTTCACAACGTCTTTTTACGTACGATTTCAAGAGCGGGCCTCGTTTTTTTTCCTTCCCCGCCAGGGTTTCTAGCTTAAATAAGACCTACATTGAGACTCCGGCGTTTTTTTCCAAAGACTCTGTCTCGTCCTTTTCCTCTTTTTCCCTTCTAATGTTGCACTTGTGTTGCCGGCACACCACGCGGCGGTTTTAACCACCACTACTTGATCCGGGCCCCTACAGCTCGGCTCCAACGTTTCGCCGGTGCTAAGAACGCCACAACCCGACCAGGCCGACTTTTTCCCTGTGGTTTTTGGGTATCTTGATCGACCTCAGTTATCCGTTTTTCCACTTGTTTAAAAAAACTTCTCCTCCGAACGGTTTTAAAACGGTCCCGGGCCCGATAACAACGAGGGGGGCCTCCGGACTTATAGGCCTGCTCTTCTGCCCGGCAATTGAAGGCAGGATTTACCTGCCTTTACGCGATCGGGCAGCCGCCTCGATGCCGTACTACTTCTGCTTTTCCCCCCCCGTTTGTCTACGAACTTTAAGAAAAACTTTGTGAATTGTCCAGGGCACTTTACAGTGCACGACGTCACATCCCCACAATGCAACCCCAACACATCACCCGCGCTTCAACGCCCCTTCTTTTCATAACCTTCAAGCCTTTGATCTTTTCCCCAATTTTCAAGTCAAACCGCAGTTCCAATATAAAGATCGCGATTATTACGGCATTTTTGGCGGATTCCCGACTTTATCCCATCGGAGGTCCGATCGCACGAAACGATCTGACCTCTCTGCTCTTTTACCCTCTCGTCTACAAATGAAGATCAATTCATCACGCTGTCGTTTTGATCTTTTTCGGCGGCGCTTTCTAACATGCTGACAAACACCGTCTTTCCTTAGGATGTTAGCTTGCCGATCCGCCATACCTGATTTTTGTTCTTCCACGTCGAGTCGCGGCATCCACACCACACCCTTATTTGCGGTGGTTCCCAAAAGCTATGAGATCCAGTCGCTGTCATAACCAAACCTCCTCCTTCAGCAGCTCAGTGCGGGTGGTTATTCCTATTTTCCTTTCCGCTTCCGGATGTTTCCCGGTTTGCCAGCCCAAAGCCCGTTGCATTCGTGATGTTGCAAGGTTTTGGCCCCCTAGTCGTGGTTTCATCCAATGACTCCTCAGTGAGTTTTTCTCAGTTGTAGTATGACGAAGTTTTTCCTAGGGGTTGCCCGAGCGTGCGCCGCACTTATTTCGAGTGCTCCAAGTTCGTCTTTCCAGATACGACCTTCTTACAGGGTGGCCTTACTATTTACCAACGCACCTCTTTTTCGATTTCTAGAAATGGCGATTGGCGACGACGGCGGCACCCTCATGCGGCAGTGTAATTTATGAGTTCTGTCCATCTCACTACCCCTCTCCGCCCCCCCCCCTGCGCGGTCTAACTAACTTCCGAACGACCAGGTGCTTGGGGGGGTTTGATTTCCTATGAGATTTCGCGCTGGTCGGCCCTCATTACCCCGATTACATATTTTTGAGACTCCCACCGAAGCTCCACCCTCCTCTCTGACAGCGTGGAGTTTCACCCACCCTTCGACCAAGAACGGAAGCTTCTTTTTAAGAGCCCAGACCCCCCAAACAGGATTAATGTGGTTATCCCTGAGCGCAATGAAGCATGATCCCACGGCTCCGGGGCAGGCCTTGACGGCAATAACTTGAGTCACACCCTTCAATTACTGCTACGCTTGTCCTTTAATGCCGGTTTTGGGGGGGCTTTTGCGTCGTTTGCGACCCTAACAAACAAACACCCATATTTTCATAGGACCTCCGTACACCCTTGAATATTTCCTGTTAATCGCGACCGCGTCCCGGGCGATGTGTTCGACTTGCGCCTCCCCGTGGTTTTGTGGCTGTGGGTGCCTGGTCCCCTCACGGGTCTAAGCGCTCACTGGTAACGGATCCCCGGTTTCGCGTGGATTTGCCAGGACCTGGAACGTGATCGGCTAATGTTGATCCTCGCGGACATCCTGCGGTTTGTGCTTTTGCCAGCATTCTTTCTTCCCTCCTTTTACCCATCTCCGCGTGCAGAGATAGCTTTACACAGTGGAAATTCATATCGGACACCTCACCACAGCACACCTCTTTGCCCTCCCCGGCATTTCTCTTTCAACATACGGACATCCTTCGTTATACTCTCCCCTTGGTCGCCTATTGATGCAAATGGATCGTGTCTTTTCCGCGGCCGAACGCTGTTCTTCACATCGTTCGATTTGTGACGTGCTCTGCCAGGTGCACGTGTGTTGCTTCGACTGTTATCCAAACGACCAATTTTTCAAACTCGCAGTATTGGAGCTCCTTGTCTTACAATCACCTCCCAAGATTATTACTCCTCCGTTGTTGGAGAGATTGATGGTGTTTCTTTAAGTCCGTTGGCTCGTACCATAAGGGGAATACTGCTACGTTTCGTTTCCTGTTCTTTCACGTCTAAGCGTGCCAAACCGTTGCCCTGGCTCTTTCCTTCCTTCCCCCAACAGAGAAGATGTTTTCTCTCCTTAGATATCGCAGTAGGAGGACGATACCATTTTTGACTCCTCTCTACCCCCCCTTTTTTTGACAGATACAGAAATAAGTTTGATTGTCCGCGTTTTTTCGTCATTGCATGTATTGAACATTCTGACTTCCATTTGCTTCTGTTTCTTTTTTTCCCTCATATTACTCCCCATTTCCCATCGTTGAAGGGCGTTTGCGCACGCCGTTTTGTGTTTACTGCGGTCGCCCGTCAGGCTGTCGTCACCCCCGCCGTTTTTACTTTCTCGGAGTACATTCGCCTTTCTAAAGGTTAACAGTGTAATTTCCTTACTCGTTCCGTCTGGTCTCCCTGACGTGAGCGCGTAGATCACTTCTTTATCGTCAAACCGCGACCACCCCCTTTTCCATTGCTGTCAGTAGGCACCCTCTTCCAAGTGGCGCTTCTCATCCCAGATAGGCTGCCTTTTACTGAGTTCTAGTCGGATCCTATTGGGTTGCGTGGTGTTTTCTTCGTCGACGAACCTTCAAGCCAGTCCATCTCCGAGCTTGAATTTTTTTTGTTTTCTGCTACACTGTTATTTCGTAAGGAGCCTGCCCGACAGTTGGCCCTGCCCCCGCATTGGCGCCCCTTAAAACACCCGTACTAGTTGTCTCTCCAAGCCTCGTCTCTGGGCGCCGGTCTTTACACTCGGATGCCGTCTTGTGTGAGCTTCGTTTGTATACCTCCAGATATGTTACCTCGGGCCGTTGAGGGATTCCGAACTTTTCGTCGAATCGATCACCCAGAAAGGCAATATTTGAGGTGCTCCTTTCCCCTTTTATGTGCTTTCTTCGGAGAGTTCGTTTTCGTTTTTTCTTTTACGCGCATTCACCGCAGTGCGGTGCCGCGTCGTCGCCATTAGCTTGTCTGCAGAAATCTTCGGGAGGGCTTAGTGGACTCGACTTGGCACCCTGGCTCCCCCTCTCTGCTGGTACCGCGGGCAGCTAGAAAGGATTGCGGCGCGACGCTCGTAACAGGCTCAAACTTCGTCCGTACGCCCCTGGCCCCACACTTCGGAGTCGGGTATTATAACAAGCTGTTTTAAAAAGTTTTTTAATTTAGCATGCCTTTTGGGCTTTCCCGACTGCAGTCGCGGGTCTGGAAAATTTGATCCGTGACCACAAGATTTCTCCGGAATCTCGTTTCTTGACTTTTTATTCCTTCTTCGCTCGATTGACCCAGTGTTGTGACTGCTGTAAACACATTAGTTTTGTAGTTGGTGTTTGGTTTCCTGGAGCCTTTGAGCAACTGCGCATGTGTCTGCATCTTGAACTATTTGATGAAGTGCCGTTTGTGTAGAATGTCTTTCAAGCGCCCCCCCGCTTTCCCTTTGAAATAAAGTTGCTGTATTTTTCTTTGCTCCGTCGGTTGATTTGACTTCGTTTCTCGCGACGCGAGTCGCGCTTCTCTTCCCGAATATCCCGCCGTAGTTCTTCGCGTCCGTTCTAAAGCTCCCCCGATGGCCTTCTACAAGCGGCTATCGCCGCCGACTTATGGATATGGGGTTGGTATCCACTTCCACCCTCTTCCTCCCCTCCACCCTTATCCTCGACCAGACCCAGTCCCCACTCTCTTCTTTCTACGTCTCTAATCCGTCCTCCGTCTGCTCCACTCTTCTCCTTAACTCCCTCTCTCTCGCTTTTCCATCCCCCCCCTCCATTTTTATCGCCTCCCCCTTTCCCCTCTCGTTCTTTTCCCTCCGCCCCCATCCCGTCTTTCCTCCCTGACCGTATCTTAATCCACTTCAACACCCTTTACCTTTTCTCGGCCCTCCTCTACTCCTCACCACTCCTCACACTCCCCTCACCCCTCCCCCCCCCCCTCAACCCCCCTATTCCTCCCCCTCCTCTCCCTATTTCCTCCCCCCCTTCAGCATCCTATCCAAGTCCCTCCATCTCTCTCTTTTCCCTATTCATTCTCCCGTTACCTCTTCTTCTTTTGCCCTTCTCCCACGCTCTTTCGTTCTCTCTTTACCCTTTTCCCCTATCCGGCCGTTGTTTCTTCTCTTCCTCTCCGTCCTATCGTTCGATCCATTCGCCAAGCCCCCCCCCCCACTACCCACCCCCAACTTGCTGAATGTACCGATCTCCCCTTTTTTGAGTCTCCAAATCTGTGATGACAGCGTTCTTTCTGGTTTTCCTTTTCATTTTTTTTTCGACGAATGTTCGTCTTTTTTTCGCTGTACGTGCCCTGTTTTACAGCTTTCCCAGCTTCTGGACGGTTCGTAGTACCACTGTTTGCCCCGCAGGGTTACCCTTTAGTCCGGAATGCTTTGATTCTCTTCCCTGAGGTCTGTTTTCTCCCCCCTGGCGTTCGGTACGCCTTCCGTTGCCGGAGAACGCGCAGTCTACGATCCTCGTCCGACGTAGGAGTGCCCAGGCCGGTCTTGTTATTCTTTTCACTTTTAGCATTTAATCCTTTCGGATCGTTCGTTTCTTTGGTCCCCACAAGTTGAGTAAGTTGCTAACTGTCTGATCCCTGAGACCCCCCCCCCGATTTACGTCTCAGGGTTCCACGTCCCCTGTCTAAAGGTGTCTTCGGTTTTTGAAGACCAGTCTGCTGGCGGTTGGCGAGTGGGGTTAGGGCCGGATCTGTATGTTGGTGGTGTCAACCTCTGGTGTCGGTGCCTTGGCATGTTTTTGGAGTCTGAGGCCTAATCTTTTGCCCCGTATTTGCCCGTTCCTCGTCCGTCGTAGAAGGGTGTAGGTTACGTGATGTATAGACCCCCTGTGTCGGTTGTTTTTTTGACACTTGCCCCCGACCCTGCTTGGAGACAGTATCTTTTCTATCTCTACTTGATAGCTTTTTTTGTACCCTTCCGGGCATTCTTTCACCGCGTCGGTTTAACGTCCCTTGCTTCCCGAGAGTGCTGATTACAGCCTCACCCTTTTCTTAGTGCCTCGCCCTGGTACACCTATCATAGAGTGGTGGACTCGTCGGCTTCGCGGCAAGCGTTCCCCGGGTGGGCCCGTGCCCCTTTTTCGTACCAGATGAGGGGTTTCTTTGAGAAGGTGTGAAGTACCTCTGTAGGATCCTGGGCTCGCAAAACCCGTCCGGCAATCCTGAAGTCAAATTCAACAGCGCTAGACCGCGCATTGTACTGTCAATCGCAAACTTCCCCACTTCTCAACTTCTCATTCTTGCTGAAATCTATAGACCCGACTGCGCACACCGATGAGCTGTTTGAAGTACCATAGCTAAGTAACTGCTTCTTATAAGAACTTTCAGGCCGAATTTTGGTACGTTTTGTTTACCTCTGCAGTTGTAGGTTTCTTTCTTTCTTTTCTTACCCTACCACGTCCAGGATTTTCGGGTGCCGCCCAATTCTCGCGTTTGAGTTATGGATGGGAGTTGTTGTGGGTTGCCGTTCATCTCTTCAAGGCACATTAGAGCATCTTCTATGGACGTAATGCTTGCTTCACGCTGTTCTCCCTTCCTTTTGAGGCGTTTCCCGCTCTCCCAACTTTGTCATGCCAACTTCCAGGAGGATCTCTCTTTGCAGGCGCCATGATGGGCATCTCCCTTAATTGTTACCACCATGGCGTGTCCTGGAAAGAGCGCTTGCCCTTGGTAGTCTCTTTTTTCCGACACGGACTCGGTTGCCGGTTGCGCGTCGCACATTTGAAGCTCAAATTAGTCCTCCTGTCCCCACCGTACCTACTTTCTTCTTGAACCCTCCTTGCCCCCCCGCGGTTTCAAACTTTTTTCTCCGGTACGGCCTCCGTGCGCCCCCCCAGTAGACTTTTCTGTTGATTTCTTTTCCCCTTGGCTACTGACGTGGACTGCAGTCGGGTTGAACCCACGAGCTCTTTAAAGATCGGCCGTCAAAGACATTATGAGTAATTATGGTTTTTTTTTTTTTTTTTTTTTTTTTTTTTTTTTTTTTTTTCTTTTTCGAAATTCGCCGGGAAAAGCTGAGACGACCAGTTCCGCTCCGACGTCGCGTCTTGCTTCTTTTCTTTGTCCTGTCTTTCTGTTTTGGAAGTAACATTCTTCCTCTTTAAATGAGACCGCATCCTCCTCCATATTGATCCTTTTGGTCAAGCTCAATGTTGCCTACTGCCTTCAGGCCAATCAGTGAGGATTCGCCCGGCTTTCTCCCCCCTTTTAGTCTTGGTTAAAACATTCCCCCGCCGTTCGTCCGTGATTGGATCGAAGGCTTCAATTAGCTATTAATTTTGGCCTGCAGTTTTCATATGGCCCCCCTTTTACACTTCTCGTCTATCGCTTGTCCCAAGTATGTATGTGTTAACTTTCAACGGAGTCCTCAAGAGGCCACTCCTCTGTGAAGCCAGTTATTCCACACAAACTTTTCTTTGTTTTTTTTTTTACTTTTTACCTGTAGAGCGGAACTTGGTATCCCCAAGTTTGCGCCCGATCCCACTGCGATAATCATCCAGAGGCGTTTGATTCCGGCCTTTTGCCCATTTGTACTTCTCAGTTCGTTTGATTTCATTTTCTTTCAAACGCCTCGGCCTGGTCTCAACTGCGTTTTTCTCGTCTTTCTTCCTGGCCAGTTTGTCTAGTTTCGTTCGAAAACCCTCTTATCTGTCCTCTGAATTAAATGGTTTTTTTTTCATGTCTCTGTCCTCTCCTCCTCCCCCTCGGATCGTGGCGCTCGTTACCGGACGCGCACCTGGACACTCTCCGTGAACCGCCGTTTCTAACTTTTCCAGTCTCATTTCCCCGGAATGCCTGATTGGTCGTCCCCTCTTTTCCCTTCTGGTAATAGTCTCATTCTCGTATTCCTTTAAATAACCTCATATTCTAAAGCTTTGAGTCTAGTACACTTGTTTTTGCGTTCACCCGACCGTCGCCCAAATGCAGCTCTTTTTCCAAAAGTTGTCGCCTGCTTTCGTTCCCTCTCCGCCTTCACAGAATTTCCTCGATCACCAAATCCCCTCCTTCATGATGTTGCATTCACATCCGCAAATCCGGAGATATTTCGGCCGGCGTCTGCGTATCTGCTGGGTGCCTTTGTCCCTTCTATTTCATCCTTTCAAAGGGCGATCTTTAATTTAATGAGGATCCATCTTGTTCAGCTTGAAAGAGGTACTCATTGAGGCGTGATGGTATCGGCGGGCGCCTTTCTTTTTGATACATCTTTCAACCTGATTCCCTGCAAGTTCTTCAGGCTGAAAAAGTTGCCCATGGCCCCCAACTTCCCCTCCCTTCGAGTACCCTTTTTCTTTTCTGTTGTCTGCCTGAGCTTCTTATAATGAATCTCGTTTCTCATCTCCTTCGTAGCCCCCCTCTAAAAACGTTCGTTCCCTTGTTTTCCCCACATCTTTTTCCTAACTTTCCACTTCCCCCTTCGTCAGTAGTTCAGGCAGGATGGGCTGAGTCGGGCAAACGGAATCTTTTGATGTTACTTTGATCTTAGCCGCCATGCCCTCTCCCCTGTTTGACGTAGAGTTCCTAGAAAGCCTCAAGGTTCTTCATCCACAGCGGCATCTTTTCCTGTTAACCGTTTTTTTCTTCAGGAGACTTCCGATATGCCGGCCTGCAAATCAATGTCTTGATGTTTATTTCCTTTTTGACGCCTTGCTTCTGACAGGTCTTTTGAATTACTTTTATGTTCAGGTTTTCTCCTGCCCTTTGTTATTAGTTCCTGAAAAAGAAGATTTCCTCCTCCTATTCAGGCCTGTTTTTTAATTCATCCTTTTTGTTTTTGTTAGAGAGTTCTTTGGTGCTGGCTTGGCTAGCAGATCCTTCTTCTCCAGTGTTCCTCCGTTTGGGTCTCCCTGAAACAAAGTTCCTTGGAGAACTGCCGATGAATTCGCCACCTTTTCCGTCGCGTTTTGCCCCCTTCCCCCCCCCCAACACTACACCTGAAAGATGAGTTTCTTCCTCTTCCAGTCCAGTATACGATGAACGATAACCAACGTGCCCGCCAATCCTCCTTAGTGCTATGATTAGTAGTTCGTCTTCAAACCAGACTTCCCCCACAGTTCTTATCTTTTTCATTCTTTTTCTCTGAAAAAAATTCATTAAAGTACATCTCTTGTCCTTTGCGACTTCTCCCCTCCTCCTTTTCTACCTCTAATTCCCCAAGCGTGGACCGGCGCCCCCCTTTTTGGCTGATGATTTGTTTTTCACCAGGCCCGGTGTTGTTCTTTCCAGCGAGTCCACGATCTCCTTATCGTCTCTCAACCTCGAAATGGTTCGCCTCCGGGCGTCCGTTCTGTTTCATTGCAATTGCGTCTCATTTCAACTGCGCGTAGACTCCTTTTCTTTCATCACCTGAAGCTTTCCTTCCCCGCGCCCTCCTCACCTGCCTCTCAAATCGTATGGTTCCTCTTGAACGATTTACTGATCCCATGACTTCCCCAGCCCTGTCACGGGATTGAAACCCACCTCCTTCCCCAATGTCCCTTCGCCCGCAGCGAGGTGGATACTTCCTCTCTACAATTTTTGTACCCTTCTTCTTATGCTTCCATCCTGCGCGGGATTGGCGATCTGCGGACGGGCAGGTGCGGGTTTTCGCGGCGCACCTTGCGCCCCCTTTCCTGTCTTCAGAAACCCGATTCTTTTTTCTTCCTGGAGTTTGAATAGTCAACCTCGACATAGGTTTTTTTTTCCTATTCGATAGTGCATTGTTACTCTGCCGATTGCGTTTTGCCACCTCTGAATACCGCCATGATCTCTTTTCCAATACCTTCGTCCCCATTGTCTACAGATGAGTGAATTCATTCTTTTTTCTATCCCCAGATTGCTTACGCTTCTCTGGCCGCTTTTTCGGAGAGTGTGCTTATGCTGCGTTGGGGTAAGCCGCAGCTTCCTCTCCCTTGTGTTTCCTGCTTTGAGCTGCTTTGACGCTCCATGAAAAACCACCCCCCCCCGCCCACCCCTGGTTTTTCTTTCAGATAACCGTCTCTTTTCCTGTTTGGAAACGAGACTCATTTTACAATGAGCTTTAATGAATACTTGTGGAAACTTATCCCGTTACATCCCCGTATCGCGTACATGCGATCGGTCGACCGGCTCGTCCAATTGGCCACTATCTGTCACCACCGCCCTGATAAGTTCTTTCTGCGGCAGTTAGTTCTCTTCTCCTTCCCCCCTGTGGATAGCCCCCCTTCCTTCGAAATTCCTAACTTTTCCCCCATATTGCCACGTTCTGTTTTGATTCTTGCATCATGTTCTCTTTCTCCGTCTTCGCACACCTCATCCTGTTCAAGCCTCTTCTCGACCCCGATCATTGATCCATTTTCCTTTCCCTCTCCTCCCCTTTGAATAGTTACTACGTACCTGTTGAAGCTTTTTTATTCGTTGACTTCGGGCACTGTTTCTCCCCCCCCTCATGACTTGGTTCTTGAGCCCTAACCTTTTGTCCCCAGACTCCCCTCTTGACTGATTTCCCCTAGTTACTCGGTCGTGCACATTTCCGCCTTTCCTACATCTTCCCTGTTGCTTTACATGAATCGTCATCTGCGCATTTTTCCCTCTTCCGCAGCTTCTCCCCCCTCCTTCTTATTTTTTCTTCTTAGTCGGCTTCTTTCTGTCCTGAACTCTTTCCAGTCCCTCTGATGGACCTGGTAACCCCTGTATACCTTGTTTCGTGCAGATTTACGATAATGACCCCAATAACTTGCTTCCTCCTAGTGAAGAGAGTGGTTTCTTTTTTTCAACTAATGAGTACACGTCGTGGCCTAGTGGCCCGTCATTCTCTTACTTCCTATTCTCTCAGTAGTGGAGACGCAGATTCCTGTCCTTCGGTTTTTGACCGGCGAGTTCAGGGTTCCAGGGATATTTCCCCTTCCTTTTTTCCCTTTTTTGACCAGTCTTTCCTAATTTGACTTAACCTGTGAAACACCCCCGCCAGACCGCTTTCCTCGCGCTCCCCAGGTTACATTATCGTTGCGTTCACTTCCGCCTCCTTTTTTTTTCCCTCGGATTTTCCATTGTCCTTCTCCCTCCTGAAGATAGAGTACCTCCTGAGTTCGTTTCTAATGACCTGTTTTCATTCGTTACTCTCCTCATTCCTGTTCTCAATAGGGAGTTCTCTTACAGTACACGACCCAGATCTCTATTTCTCTTCGAACTCCCCTGACAATCCCAAGAACTTTACATTTTCCACCTAACTCCCTCCCTCGTAGTCTTCTTTCCAGGAACAGTACACATCGCGTGGTCTTGAGCACCTCAAAAGGACCCGTTAAGTTCCCTCCTCCTTTGACTCCTGTTCTCAACAAATCCCCTGCCCTTCCAGTTAGATCCGTCCGTGACCCCTTCTCCAGGACCTTCTTTCAAGCTTTTTCCCATTTGGTTGCCGTTCTTGTTTGTAGTCTGATGCGCTATTGGGGCGGAATGTTTCTTGATTTGCAGCGTGTGCGACTTTACTCGTCGCCTGCCTTGGATTTTCTCCTTGGTACTTGTCCTTGTAAGGTTTTGGATAAGCCCAGGTGACCTCCCTTATTCCTCACCAACCCGAAACATTGTCCCAGAAGATGGTTTCCGCCCTCCCCGGTTGTGCACGTGCCTCACTTTCTGGGTTGAAGCTTTCCTCTTCTCCCTCCCTAGTCCCTAAATCTATTCTAGGGTTTCTCCCTCCCCCCTTTCTTTCTCTAAAGTTGCGTCGAGTAAAGATTAAATCGGCATTTTTTTCTGACCGTCAAAGTGGCCTTTTTTTGGAAGAGGTTTAAACTCCTGTTCCATTCTTTTTTCCCCCCTATCCGTTTTTACCTGTTGCAACTCGCTTTTCTCGGGTTCTTTTTCCTTTGCCCCCCCACCCCTCCATGTTGTCGATCCCTATCCCCAGCATACCCAGTCACCCCTCTTCTACTACTGGCGACTCCACCTCGTTTTTTTAGCAGATCAGTCTTTCTTTCTCCTTTCCGCCTTCTTTTGCAGTCCTTTTTCAAAAAACGCCTGGTGTTTGTTGCCCCCAACCATAGGATCGGCCCCTTACCATCCCATATTCGCCCCCCCAGGAGTGAATAATGTTCTTATCCCTCCACACTCCGTTTCGAATTTTTTTGCTGTTTTTCACTTTGGTAAAGGGTGTGGGATTAGATTTTTGCAACTTTCAACGGTGTTCTCCCACCCCCACCTTCAGATACTACCTTTACAATGCCTTCAACGAACGACGTTTGGCCCCGACTGGAAGTCTCGTCCTTCGACTTGGACGCCGTGACACTGGCAGTCCAAGACCTTCGGTTCCAAATAGAAGTTTAAGCACGCCCATTGTCCATAAGTGGTCCTTCGGTTTTTGCACCGACCCCACGGGTGTCTACGACCCACTTCCCAACCTTGTGCAAAGCTTTCTACCCTCTTTCAAGCCCTTCCCCCCCCCCCCCCCCCCCCCCCCTTGAATCCTCTGAAAATGGCCTTACACCCCAAGTCAGTCCCTTCGATGTTTTTCAGTTCCTGTTTCCATCCGTTGCTACTGCTGTCCCTTCAGCAAATCCCACCCGAAGCTCAAACTATATTCTCTCCCGATCTTATCTCAGTGGGCCGGCTCTTTCGACGAGACGAACAGCGGGTTTCCCCCGATTCGCCCACAACGTCCCCGCTCTCTCGCGCGCTTTTCGGACACCTATGTCTACACCCCAGATCACACAGTTACGAAGCTTTTCGTTTCCTGTCCGCTTTTGGCTTCTTCTTACAAGAAAATTTTTTGACACCCTTAACTTTTACTTTTTTACCCTTCCCCTTACCACGCACCCGCGCTTGGCATTCACCGGCCGCCCCGGGCGGCCCCCCAACCTACCCTCTTTTTTTCCTTCCCTTTCCCAACCACTTCTGTCCAGAGACTTTCTTTGCCCCAACTAACCCCCTTCCCCCTATCTCTTTTTCTTTCCTGTCGACACAGCGTTCCTGGATCCCTTTTCTGACCCGCTGGTAGGTCGTGTCCCCCCTCATTTCCTCGTGTCGTCTTCCCCCCTGGTTTCCCATGTACCACCCCAGATTGGTGTTGATATCCCCGACTCCCTAATTGTTCTTTGTTTATTGACGATACGAGTTGCGAGCGGCTCGCCTCCTTTCCACTCTTCTCTGCTAACAATCCGGCTGTCCCCCTCTCGGAACTTAGTCCCAAGGGGTCCCCTTTTTAATTATTGGCCTACAACCAGGCAGATCTGCTTTTCGCCCGCGCGATGGCGTTTCTGCTGTAACCGTGCAGGAGTCAATTTCAAGTGAGCCTCTGGCGTCTTCCTCTCAGAAATTCAGACCCCACGCCAGCGTCTAAAGGTCTTCGTTTTGAGAACAAGCGTGCTTGCGTCTCTTGATTCCGACGCCGCTTTTTTCGGTTTCACTCCACCTTCCCTATTCCCTTCTCTTTTTGAGAATACCCATCCTTAAAAATCTTCCTCTCGTGGTCTCCAGTCGGCTCCCAGACTTCGATTGGTTCTTAGAAAACAAAATTCGGTTAAAAGTTGTTTTCTGTTCTCCAATATGCCTTGCGGCCACCTTCTTCTTGTGGTTATAAGGTGAACGGCCACTCCCTTATTCCCCCACACCCCCACCTTCAATGCTGATATCCTTTTGCAAGGGCGCTCTGAAGGGTGCCCTTGGTCTTTTGACGTCTTCCCCCCTGACCAAAAAACCCATAGGACTCCTTAAGCTCCTTACACCAGCAATCTGGATGCTCACCGGCACGGGCGATGGGGGTTCTTGCCCGTGGGTGTCTGTCTTTTAGAGTTTTTCTCCTGGTCCCTCCCATGGATATAAGAGCTCCCAGTAAATTGATCCCAGGTCCCTATTGACGGCATTCGGACCCTTGAATGATCGGCGTATGTACGGCGCGTTTCCTTCACTGCTTTTTCGACTTCCCCCTCCTTCATTAGCCCTCCATGGGAAACATACTTTCTCGTCCTCTTACTCTTTCCACGATTTGGGAAATGGTTTGCTTATCGTCTTACGGCATCACAGCACCGTTGTCTCCGTCCCTTTTTTCCTTTCCCTTCTTTCTTCCCCCCCCTCTTGCCCTCCTTTCCTGTAGATGTCCCACTCGCTTTTAGAAAGATTCTTCCCATGGATCTTGTTCCTATCTGATCCTTCTCCCCGTTGCGATCACATGGATTTTTCTTAGGCCGGCGATTCCTGGCTCTTTTTTTTCTCTGGAATGGACGTCTCCTTTTGTCCCCTTCTCAGTACCCTTATTTTCTCCGAAAGGTTTTTCCAAGAACCACCACTATAGCCTTTTTCGCCCCCCCCGTTTTTTTTGTCTAGTAATCTGGTGTATGTTGGAGCCGTGCGGTGCCGTGGGGGGTAAGGTTGAATACTGGTACGTCAATTTGCTTGTTATCTTCCGTCGACTTCCACTTTCCTTTTCTCCTCTACGTTTTCCCCCCCCTCGGACGATTCTAGAGATCCAGTTCTAGGTTTTTTCCCTCATCCCCAATTTTGACTCCTCGTTTGCTTACCCCCCCCTACCGGGGACAAAGCTTATCAACTTTTATTGTTTCCGTCTTTCCCCCTTCCATGACAAAGCCTTCTTTCACTTTTTCTTTTCATGCCTTTACTGACGTCTTACTCCCCGAAAATAGTGGCAGACTTGGCCTTAGTAACGCAGGATGATGTTTTCCCAGCCTCTTGCGAAGCTTTGATTTCGCAAACCGGTTTCTTACGCGCTGCGTCCATTCGTGATAAGGCTTCATGGTTTGGCTGCTACTAGAATTGCCTTTTCTTCAGTTGATCTTCTATAACTTCGGGAAAAGGCAACCCAACTTCCCGCCCCCCCCCAACCTTTTGAAATCTTCTTTTCCCCCCCTCTCCGTGGTCACCTTTTTATAGAAATAGGGAATGGCTTGAGGCTGGATTAGCGGTGGTGTTGTCTTTCTCGTCGCCTATCCTCCCCACCGGTCCCCTCGCCCTCAATCATAGCCGTAATGCTTTTTCGTCGTCCCAATATTGCCGTCAAGGAGCTGACGGCAGCCGTGTTTTTCCAATGAAGTAATTTGCTCCCATTACACAAACCTTTTTCCTATTTGGTATTTGCATCCTTCCAAGTCCCCTGGACCTTCTTTCCTCCCTGTAGATCCCTTTCCTCCGAGTTCTTTGTTCGCCCATCTACTGTATTTCGTGCTGGATTTTCCTACCCTTCGTATTCTCCTCTATTTCCCCTTTTCTCAAGAACTATGGTTTATTGGTCCCTGTCCCCTTCTTACACTTTTCTGTTGGTATGTCTCGTTTCTCTTTGATCCGCCGCTAGAATTTCTCGCAGGCCGGGCGTTCAGAAATAGATTGCTTTTTTTTTTTTGTCCCGATCTGCAGTTTGGGTTTTGTTGTAGTTGAAATATAATGGGCCCCTAAGTTCAGTATTTCTTTTTTTAGAAGTTTATCCTACGTACCCTACTTTCTTCGGGTCCCGCGCTTGCCCAAACTCGTCACTTCGTCTCGCAATCCCAATTCGGATTCGTTGTGATCTCACAACCCTTTTTGTTTTTTTTTTTCTTTTTGGCCACCCTTTTTTTCCCTTTAACCCCCTCTGCCCTTTCTTTGATTTCCAGGTAACCGATTGCCCCCCGGCTTCGGGTCGGAAATAGGCTCACAGTAACATTGCGTTTACTTTCTGCCTTGGGCTCAGTTGTTATTGACCTCTCTCCTTCTTCCCCTACGTTTTTTTGACCTTTCATGGTGCACCTCTCTCGTTTTCTTTGGTGGAGCCCGCCTGTTACGTGTTGCATCAAAGGAAGTTTAGTTTTTTCTCTCTTTTGCCGCACTTCCTCTGCTGAATTACGTGTTCCTCCTTCTTGAAAGCCCTGATCCCTCTCCGTCCGCTGTGTCCGTTGTGTCCTGCTTTGTCGTTTTAGGTGTCGCCGCGTCCTGCGTCTCATTTTGTTTTTCTTTTTTCTTCGTCCTCTCATGTTTTTTACTCCCTTTCCCAGACGCAACTGATTTTCACTCATAATCGTCTTGATCTTCTATTTTTTGCGGGTTTATTCTTGCTGTAATGTACCTCTCCCCGCTTCTCGGTTTTTTCCACCTATACCTTGCTGAAGTTGTTTGAGTTTCTTTCAGGTTTCCAAGTTGGGAATGAATTTCCTTCTCTTCAGTTCCACTGCTTCAGTTCACAAAGGTTCTTTCCTTCTAGTCTCCCCCTTTTTTTTTCCTTTTAGGATTTCATTATTGTATGGTGTATTTTTTCAGTATCCCTCATGTACGGCCGTTAAGTAACTTCCAGTTCCTGTTCGCGCTCAGTCCCTATCCTTCCTTGATAGTATATTTCACCCGCTTGTCTCGTTTGGGATTTATCGTCTTCTTTTTTTGGTACTTGCCGTCCCTTTCCTCCTCCCCGTTCCGATCCCTTCCAAAAGGTTACTGTCCCCCGGGTCCCAAAAGTTTTTAACTTTTTTCTTTTTGCGGAGTCTGCTCCCTTCTCGTCTTTTTTAGACTATTTCGTGTATGTCCACCTTCTTTAGTTGTTTTGCCCCAGAGGCGGTGTGGTGCTTGACATCTGCCCTCGGTTCTTTTTTGGAATTTTTCCATTTTCTCGGGGGACAAGTCTTTTCCTCCTCCGCTTCTTTTCTTTTAGGTTCCCCGATGAAGTTACCCTTGCCCCCAACCTGGGCCTTTTGGTGACCTTTCGAAACCGTTTTTGATCCGTCCGTTGCTTCCTTCCTTTTCAGTTTTTTGGACATCAGGTCCTCTTCACTCCTTCCTTCCCTTTCATGGGATGACGACCCCCCAGTCGCGCTGCGTCCCTCCCTAGACCCTTCTTTTCGTATCAGTCTTTTACACCTATCATAGATTTATTTTTGGACTCTTTCTTCTCCTGTTCAAAGTTCTTCTGATTTTTGACCCTTGCCCCCCCTCTTGGTTCCCCCTTTTGTTCACTTGGGCTTCTTTGTTTCCTCAATAAGTTGTATTCACCGGGTCTCTCAAAGTCGACCTCCCGGAAGTACCTTTCACCTCGATACTTCTCCCTCTTTCCGTCTTTCCTTCTCACCTCCCCCATTATAAAATTTCCTCCCTGCTACTCTGCACTCGACCTCTTTCAAATTCTGGTAAACCCCCGACTAGCCCTGAATGTTTTCCTTCCTCTTTGCCCGTGCTGGCTATCCCTTGTAAGTTTCAGACCTCTGTCTCCCTTTCCCTCCGTTCCTTGACTTTTTATGGTCTTTTCTCTAGTACCCAGTCCGGTCCGGTGCGCCCAGCCGATCCTCGATCCGGTAGTTATTGCTTGTCTTTTTTCGTTTTCTTCTTTTTTTGTTAGTTCCCTGGTCAGAAAGTGTCATTTCTATTTTCTTTTCGTCAGGGTCTTTCCCGATGTCGACAGGCCTTTGAGCTCTGCGAATAACCCCTTTCATGCCCATCGAATTCGGATATCCCTGGCCCGGAAGGCTCAGGACCTTTTCCCTATCGCCTTCCCCCCCTCGGAGCGTCCGGCCGAGAGCGCTCCTGGGGAGTCGGAGTCTTACTACACTCTTCTGGTCTCTTTCTTCTAGGGTGGTGAAAATTTTGTGCCATTTAACTTTTTCGTTCCTGCTTTTTGGTCAAAGAATGTTCTCGCGACCGCCTTGATCGTTTGCCCCTAACCTCGTTCCCTTCCTCTTTTGGACCTACTTATCATGCTTCCCCCCTCTCCCCCTCGAAGATTCTGGTTTCACCTTCAGCACGTCGTGTTGATTGTTTTTCTACGGCACACCTCGTGAAATCTTTCTGTCGGCCCCTTTTCGGTTCCTTACTCTCAACTTTCTTTGCTCCCGTTGATATCCCTCTACGACCCTCGTCTCGTGTTTCCTGAGTTCTTTGCTCTCTTCTTTTTTTTTTCATTTTACTCCATTTTCTTTTCACCCCCCAAATCGAGAAACAGACCCTTCTTCATATTAGGTACCAAGGTCGTTCTTTATCCCGTATTAAAGTTTGACGTGACCTATGCCGTCCGTCAATTCATCCTTATTGAAGTCTGCCCTCCCCCTGTTACGTTCTTAAAATATCTCGTTATTTTTTTACGTCATTTCTCGCCCAGGCGGGTCTCTTGAAGGATTCAACTCTTTCTTGGCAACTCTTTCCCCCAGTAACCTTGAAGGATAGTGGTCAATTCTTTCTTTTCGTTCGCGCATCTTTCTTCAACCCTGCTGTAGGTTTCACTCCCCACTGGGTCCGACTAGAACTCCTTGACTGCGCGGTCACAAAAAAACTTTTTTTTTTCTTGCCATTTTTCTGCTTCTCTCAGTCCTGTTTTTCTCAACATTTTGACTGGCCCCTTCCTCCCCCTGCCGATACCACCTCCTTCCTGTTGTGCCCTCTGCCTGGCCCCTTGTCCCTTCTTTGTCTCCTCTTTGAGTACCTCTCTTTCAGGTTTTTTCGTCTAAATTTCCCCTTTCCCCTTCGTATTCTTACTGGCCATTTCGTCCTCGTCTTTGTTTGCCCAAACCCTTTTTCCCCTTTTTTCCTCCCCCCCCCCCGTATGACCTTAAATTTGCTTTTATTGACACTTTCGCCTATTATTCCTTTCACCCTCTCTGGATAGTGGCTCTGCTTCTTTCGCACGTCATGCAGGAAGCACCTCTAGTAAAATCGGTCAATGTCCCCCTCCCATCTTCCCCCTCTAGGAATGAAGAAGATTCTATTTCTTCCCCTTTCTCATGTGTTTCCTCCTGTTGGCTTATCCTATTGTTCCCTTAGCAAGTTCGCCACTCTTTTTTTTTCGTATAGTACAGCCTTTCTTCCTCTTTTTTTTTTTTTTCAGTTCAACGCCCCGTCCCAAAATATGCCTCTCTGCCTTTCTCTTTTTTCTCCCGTAGTGCCCGGTCCTCCGCACTGCCCTACCCGACGATCTCCACCACCTGTCCGGATTTTCTTCCACATTCCTCCCACCAGACACTGTTTATATCTTTAGTTCTGCCCGGTGCCGAGTGAGGATCTTTCTGGTGATTGGACAGGATTGTTCCCCCTTTTTACCCGTTTCTCTGTCTTACTTCATTAGGATCATAGCTGGATTTTCCCTCTTACTAATTCGAGTGTGTGATATCGCGGCCCCGCTTAGGTTCTTGCCTATCCCCTTTTTTTACGCTCCGTTCTAGCCTTCCCCAACTTTTTCCTTGCAACCCCCCTTCCCTGTCCCTCGCTAAACCCCACATGCTCGAGTTGGCTTCCCTCGCTTTTATTATCGTTTCCCTCGCTGGCGTGCATCGCCCACCTTACTTTCAACTCACAATCCCTTTTTCCCCTCTCTCTTCCCTTCATTCTTTTGATCGTTTTAAATCCCCCTGGACAAAAAAAAATTTCTGGTACTTTTTACGGACTTCCGCCTTACATTACTGTTTTGCGTCGAGTTTTCCCACTACTTTTCTTCAGCTCCCCTTTCCTTCTTTTCTGGTTTAAACGCTCTTTTTCAGTATCTTTAGAATTCGATCGTCCTGAGAAGGTTTTCCCCTCCTCCGTCTTCTGGTCGTGTTTGCGCTTTCCCTTTTCCTATGTCGCAATCGAAGTCAGGTGCTCCCCTTCACCCAAAGCTCTTTTCTTCAGTTCTCCCCTATTCCTTCTTTCCACAATCTCTCCAATCATCCCCGCGACTTTTCCAATCCGCCGTTTTGTTTTTTATTAGAGCCTGGGTGCTTTTCTTTTCTTTCTTTCCCTAAAGGAGGAATGACCAGCGGCTGGTTCCTCCTGTCCAGCCCACCCTTTTTCCTTGTTCACAAACCGACTTCCTCTGACTTGCTACATTCTCACGTTCTTAGTAGCCCCCCTCCCCCCTCCATTCCTGATCTTCTTACATCTTCCTGTATAGTCAGTCTCCCCTGCACCTCTCCCCCCATTTCAGAAAATCTTCCGCTAGTGATTGACTCACCTCGTAGGTCGGAGAACCGAGGCAAACAAGGTAGAGCTCTCATGGTTCGTAATTATAGAACAGTTCTTCCATTCCCTCTTTCCCTTTTTTTGATTTTCGCATAAGCCCCGCCTTTTCTTTTACTCCAATGCGACTGTTCTCCCCTCTTTATTTGATGAATGTTGGTTCCCAGTTCCTAAGTTTCTCTGCGGGCGACTTTCGGTGACAATCTTCACTACTTTTTCCTCCCCACCTCCCTGTCTCTTTTAGCTTAATTGTCTTTTTTCCCTGGTGTTGATGGTCCCCCCTTGCAATTTCGTTACTGAGCGTAGACCCTTTCTGCATCCCTGCCCGCGGTCCGACGGATTCCTCCCTTCTCCTTTTCTTTTTTCCCCTCTCTTACTTTTCTTACTCCCTCCCTTTTAAATATAGCAAGCAACTGGTTTCCACAACACACTACTTTGTCACCCCCACTATCGCCGTGCCGGCCTTTGAGTCTCACCCTTCTTTCAACTTGTCTGCTCTCGACATCCTCGTTTTGCTCTGGCTCCTTCCTCAGCGGGCAGGTTTTTTCTGAGCACGCTGAGACACCGTTTCTAGCAAGCTTCTACTTTGGCTACGGGCTTCAACTGCTCACCAATGTCATTTAGTCCATACCCTTGGATACTTCTCTTCTGGTCCCCTTCCCCTCCCGAGTCTATTACCCTCCTCTGTCTACAGTCTCTAGCTACCCGTTTATCTAGATTCCGTTCGACAGGTTTCGGCTGTGTGATGTGCTGAACCTCTCCCTTCCCCTGCTTCCTCCTTCTCTGATTCCGATCAAGTAACATCATCTGCTTTTTTTTTTTTTTTTTTTTTTTCCTTCATGTCGTTCCCGATTTGTGTGTTCTGTCTTATTTTTGGTGCGCAAATGTGATTCGTTTTTTGGTTATTATTCTTCTTAGGGCCCATTCAGCTCCCTGATCTGTATATCTTGTATCCTGTATTTTTTGTCCCCCCCCCGATGAGCTTGATTTATAGTACGGATTTCTCTATGGTCCATCCTTTCTCCTGCACCCGGTGTATGTGTGAGTTCGTTGACTTTTTATTTCCCCTCTCTCCGGTATTTTATCCCCTTGTAAGAGAGTCCCTCTTTCCAACCTTGACTCTCCTTACATTTTTTTGTGAATCACTTTCGCATTCCAGAGGAGTTCTCTTCGGCCCATGTTCTTCCTGCAACATTCACCTTTACACCGAGCGTCTCCTCTGCACAGAGAAGGTATTCTTCTTCTTGCCCTAATCCCCTTAAAGTTTATAAATAGTTCCCTCCCTGAACTCTTCCTTGTACTCCCCCTTCCTCTCCATAAAGTGCTCTCCTAAATTTCCCACCCCTACGTCCCGAGAATCGAGACCCCCATAACATGGGCGCCTACTTCTCTTTTTTGGCTTTGTAGGTACCGTTCCTCTTTTTTTCAACCCCTTCATAATATCTCTTCCATCTACCTGTATTACCATCTACCTCTGGCTAGTTTCTTTTTCTCTAATTTTCCCAAGCAGTCCTCCTGACTTATTACAAAATACATATCTCCCGGCTATCAGTAATGCAGGGCTTTACGTTTTCTCTTTTTTGTGCACATTTTTTTCTCATACATTTTTGTCGACCTCCATGTACGATAGAAATCACGTTGTCTCTGCATTTTCGTCTCTTTTTTTCGTATCAAGGACCTTCTTCACCCTTTTTTTCCCCCCCTTTTGTCGTCCCTTAAGCTTTCCGAATCCTTAAGTATTTGTTCATATTACGGTACCGCTTTCTCCTTTTTTTAGGTCCTTTCTCTCCTCCCCTCTTTTGCAGTCGCCCCCTTTCTTCCCTCGTGCCCAAAACACTCGCCCCCTTCTCATCTGCCGTTGTCGTATCTAGTCATCTCCCCTTTCTTTGATCCTTCCCTTCCCTCTCTCCCTCTGTGTTTTAAAATTTCTCTCATTCTCGCTACCCTCTATGATCATACTGACCTCGTTGGCAGGTCCTTTTGTTCTTATTCCTCTGACCTGTCCTCCTCCCTTTCGTGGTATTTTACAGCTTCATGATACGCTCTCTTAGGTTTCCCCGAAACTTTCCTCGACACTCCCTCCCCTCACCCCTCAAATCAATAACCCCCCCTCTTCGGGATTATTCCTTCTTGTCCTCTTCAACCCGGAACTAACCGGGGTTCCTTTTGTCGAAGAACTCCCTCCCCCCGTAGTAAACTCCCTTCTTTCTCAAGTACCGCAAAAATTCTTCCTCCCCTTTATCGCCCCACGGTTCTATGAATGACTTCAAGAAATTTTCCAGTGTGATAAGTAGTGCGCTTCTCGTCTATTCGGAGATTGGATCATTTCTTTCTTTTTTCCGACTCCCGTTGCATTTTTTCTTGATCTAGAGGGTAGGTAGTTTTACTCCTGGCTTTCCTTTCATTTTCTGCCCCTTAGCCAACTTTCCATTACACGGGAGGATTCCACCAAATCAAATGACACCTCCTCTTTTTACGAAAAGATGTTTTTTCCTTCTCACATCCTTAAGATGCTACTGACATACTATTCCATAAAGCTATCTATGTTTTTACCTCTAGATGCCCCTACATTTGATTCAGTAGATTACTTTATTCCTAGATTCGTGGTTATTCATTCCCCTTGTTCCCTTTCATTCCTTTTTACACAGCGTGTTCCTCTTTTTCCCACTCTCCCCCCGACCCGGCAGGTCCATTTTTCTTTTGAGATAGTGGATAAAATCGGGCGGGTTTTCCCTTCCCCAACGCCTTTTTTATCTCTCCTCTTCCCTTTTCCTCTTAACTCTGCTAATAAGGAGGAGTCCCTTTCACGAAGGGGAATTACTTGCCTCTTAATCTTGCCATCACTTTTTTCTGTGGCCAGGCCCCACCTCTTTGGTTTTTCCCCCCCCCCCTACCGTCTTCGTGCCCTCCCCCTCCCCTCTTGAGCCCTTCCCCCCACTCCTTATTAACTTCAAAAAAAGAACTTTCTCTCCTCCCTGTGTCCTTTTCCCTAACTTTTTTGTCTCGGGCCTCGACTCGTAGTGGAAAATTTTTCCGGTGTTTTCTTCCACCATCTCATTCCTTGACTTCACCCCACGTCCCCTTTCCGACTACCCTATCCCTCCTGTTTTTTCCCCCTATCCTGACCTGATCCCTCTCTCTGAGATTTAGGGCCTGTCACTTTTCCCTTTTTCGTCCTTTCTTCTGTAAAAACCTCTCTTTGAGACTGAAGTCCCCTCCCGCATCAGGGTCCTTCTTTCAACATGGTTTTTTCTCCCTCCTCCCCTTCCAGGAAAATTTGTTGAACTTCTGCTTTTTAAATTTCCCATACTTCCACTACTATTAATTCCAACAATGGCACCTTCACACACACACGATTTCACTTCGGAGAGGTTTGAATCCCCCTTCCAAGTGTCCTTTTCCCTTTCCGAAATCGTACCCCCTTCCTTAGACATTACCTATCGTCTCTTCTTCCCCCAATATTTTCTTCTTCTACTTTCTCCCCTTGACGGGCCCTCATCTACCCTGGACCAAAACGAATTTTTTCACTTCGGCGCGTGACACTCAACCATCCATACCTGCACTCCCCTTTCTTTTCCTTTTCCTTTTTTGTTGGCGCGTTCCCTCCCTTTTACCCCCCCCTTCTATCAGTAGAGCTTCCAAGATCAAGACCCTGCTCTTTGGCTTTTCAACTGCTCCCGTTCTTTCCACCCCCCCCTACAATTCTTCTTTTTTGCCCTCCCGGTACAAAACCTCTGTGCGAGCGGAGCGGGCTCCCAAACCTTCCATCCGCCAGCCTTTTGCCCATCCCCCTCCTTTCACCTTCTTCCCTATTTTAGTCCCCTTTGCCACCTTGGGCGTCTCTGGGGACTTCCAGACGTGCCTTGTCGTTGAGTTCTTTTTCCAACGTTGCGTTAAACAACCCCCCCTGTTTTTCCTTTTCCGATTTTTCCTTTGATTCCTTATTTCTTCAGTTGAACTCTTTCCGTGACGTTTCGCGCCGATCACTTCTTTCTCTTTCCCCCATCTTAAGCACCAGCTTTCTCCCCCCCCTCACCCTGGTTTGCCCCTTCCATTTTTCAATACAACCTCTGAACTGCAAGGGAAGGCAGCCTCTTCCCTTTTCGCTCCGGTCCGTGCCTTATTGCGTGCCCTTTTTTTTTCCCTCCTTCTCTCAGTTTTACGAACGCGAAGCACCCCTGCAGCGGTCTACCTTTTCCTTTTCAACAATTGGTGTTTTTCTTGGTTCGATTCACGACTGAATTTTTTTCCCGGACCCCCCCCCCGGACAATTTCCCTTCTTTGGGGTTCCCCCCAAAAACTCCCACCGACCCCTTCCCTGCCCACCGATTTCTCCAGAAATCCGCCCAGGACCTTACGAGCGCCGGCAAATACCAAAAGTTAATGGGCTCCTTTTTCGAAACTCCCTTCCTTCTCACCTTTTTCCGTTCCTTCTCATTGACGGCATTTCCCCCCCGTGGAGGAAACAAGTCCAATGCCGGTGTCCTCGCTCCTTTGTCGGCCTTTTGATGTCCTGCCTTCTCCTCAAACCACCCCACACACCCCCCCTCAGGATATTTTCCCCTCATCAAACCCATCCTTTCTTCGTGTCTTACTCCCCTCCCTTACCCCCCTTTCGCTGCGTTTACGGTTTCCGAATCGGCCCATTGGTGGAGCGGGTTGGGTTTTTGGGCATCCAAGGACACTCTCTTTTAAGGCCTTCCCCCCCCCCCAGGTCCTCTGTCCCCCCCTTAGCTTGCATTTTTCCCCGTGATCTTATTATTTTGACATGCGCGCGGATTATTGGTTTTGTATGACATACTCCTCTGATTCTCTCTTGTTCAAATCTCGATTTTTGCCGATCCGCCGCTTCCACGATGGGTTTTACGGGTTTTTCCTCCCGGGACCTCTCCCAACTCCCAATCCGTTTGCTCCCTTCATTTTAAATTTCTTTTTCCCTCTCTACGATACCCCAGCGGCATCCTTTTCTATCATGTCCATGTATTTTGGTCTCAGATACTCCCCCCTTTCTTCCTTTCGTCTCCGCCCTTCCCCTCCTCGTATGGCGTATCCCCTCCTCGATTTTCCTCCGCGTCCTCCCTTCCAAAGTGGTTTTGGACGGATCCCCCCCCCGACCTCCCCCAGTGTGGAAACCCGTTCTCTCCTTATTCACCTATTTTCCCCTTCTCCAGCCCGGTCTTCCATAACCAACAAGATGTTCCCTCTTTTCTCCTCCTGCTTTTTTGGTTGTTGGTTTCTATGCCTTTCCTTCTTGGTTTTGCTGTTGATACAGTTTTTTTCTCCGTGAAAATATGGGACTATGCGTTTGGTTTAGTTGTTATAAGTCCTGAAGATAAACCTTTCCCCTTTCTCTCTTTCCCACCCACCCTTCCCCCTCGTGCTAGACCATCGATTTCCGCCCTCTGTCTTTCCTTCAACGCCCGTTGGTCCGCTCGTGCCTTACCCCTACCCTTGTTTTCTAAGAACAACCGACTTCCTTTTTTCTAGAGACGATTTTCTCCCCCCGGACTTCCTTTCTTTCTTTCTTCTGTCAGTTACCTCAATTTTCTCCCCCATTCCCATATGTTTTTTAAAGGAGGATCCTGCACGCGAATCAGTCGGTCGCCTTTTCTTTGGCATATTGCACCACCCTTTCCTCTCGCCCTGGATCCCCCTTTCTCTCTTTTTCCCTTTCCAGGGCCTGGTCTCGACTTCTTTTTCCTTCTACTTTTTGCGCGATTCTAAAATGTTTGTTTTTATGGCCACTTGCACCAACCCCCCCACGACCCCCTTTATTGAGACCCGTAGCCCCCTCCCTTTGGTCTTTCTCCCCCCGTAAATATATGTGTTTCCTTTTTTTTTCGGATCTTATTTTGGGTGGTGTTTATGGATCGTCGAGCTTCGCCGTTTACAGACCTTCCTGTTTTTTCTCCTTTTTTCCCTTGATTTTTCCTCCACTGTTGCAAAGTGTCCTTCCATTATCCGTGAGAAGGCCGTCATTCGCTCAACCTTTCTTTTTTTGTGTTTGGGATTTGCCTTTTTCCTCCCCCCTCTTACGTCGGGGAGGTCCTTTTTTTCCCCTCAGTTTTTGTTTTTTTCTTTCTGTTTTCTTCGCAAAACCGTTCTCATTTCCTTGGTACGTGGATGGCTCCTTGCCGACCAGCTTGGCTTTTTTCCTAGTAAAATTCCCCCTCCCCGTTGTCTTTTCTTCCTCCTTTTTAGACTTCTTTTTTAGCAGTCTCTTTTTATCCCGCGCGAAGAATTTAGCGAAGTGTGTTAACGCCTTTTTTTTCTTTCCCCTCGTTTCTTTTTCCCTGATTCTGGTTTTCTTTGTTTTTTTAAAAGTACGGGTTCGAAGGTCAGTATCTGGATTTTGAGCCTTCCTCCACCTTTCGGCGCGCCTCTTTCCCCTCCCTTCTTCAGTCCGAAATTCTTCCCCTCTTTGTTGTCTGACCCGCTGTCCCCGGGACGCCCTGTTGGATTCACTCTCTTCCCCCCGGCCCTGAGTTTTCCCCATGATTCCCCTTCCCGTCCGTAATGAGCCTGATTTCTTCAGTTGTTATTCCGCGCCGCTTCGATGGGATCCTTTCCCAAAATGAGCTTCTTTGGGGTCTCCCTCCCCGTGTCTTTTCGCCCCCCCCCCTTCTTCGGGATCGCTCCTTTCTTACGTTTTGGGTTGATATTTGGTTTCGTTTTTTTTAATTTGTTCTTTCCGCCGTGTTACCTTTCCTTCCCTCTGGATGGGGAAACGTTTCTCTTTACAAATATTTTACTATGAGATTTTTTTCTTTTCCCGTTTTTTTCTTTTCTTTTTTTTTTTTGTTATTTTTTTTTACGAGAATTGTATTTATTATGAGACTGTAAGAAGTGGTGTCTGTAGCTCTTAAGTGTTTTACCCCTCATTCCCTCTGTAGCGGTGTTTTTTTCTTTTCGATCGGGAACAGCCTCTGGGTTTATTTCGCAGTAGGGTCCCACAACGGAGGTAATACTGTACGTGTAGATCTGCTTCGCTTTTTACTGATTTGGGGTTCCTCTTCTCCCCCTTTACGATAGCCCTTCTTGCCTTTCTGCCCTCAATGTGCCTTGACTGCTATCCGCGGGGTGCATCGTGAAGACTGCTGTAGTTAAGATACGGATTGTGAGCATGGATGTTGGCCCGAATTACGATGCAAGCAACGTTTCCCATAACTTTACTCGTGGAAGAGTGTTGTCGCGTCTCCGGCCTTTTTTCCTGATTTCAAAAAAAAAGGTTCTTGGACGTCTCGTTCTGAACCACCATTTTTGTCCTCCACCTTCTCGGTCTCCCCTTCAGATTGAATGGTGCTGCTGTTGCCTGCTACCTTGCTGGGTGGGTACAGGCCCGTTCCCAGAGGTAATGCCAGTTAAAGTTGACGTCTGGCGCGCAAGGTCCCCTTTTTCTTTAGTGGAACCCCAACTTGTTAGTGGTTATTTTAACGTTTCGCTTTTGTATAACGTGTACTTCTTAGTTGTTGTCGACCACGTCCTATCTCGCGTGTCCTAATCTTTTCGACACCCTCGTTCCGATCCAGAAAGAGAAAAAGACCCCTGTACTTAGGGGACACCAGCCTGTCTAAGTTGCCTGTGCGTTGCTTCCCTCTCCCATGATTAGTCCTCCTTTTCCTTACCTCTTTATCGTTTGCGTACCCTTTAGTGGAGGCCCCCCTTCCTTTCTTTTGTTGTTGCCCTAGGAGGTGTCTTGACGGCAAATCGCTTTCGCTGCGGCCTGATCTATTCTCTTTTGTCCTTTCTTGCGTCGAGGACGGACTTCCGGCGAATGCGGAAGGCGAGCGGTGACCGTACATCTGCTAGCTCCCGTTGTGGCGGTTGGAACAGGTGTGCCCGCCACTCTTGAGCCCCCCCTCCCCCCTCGCCCTTCCTTCCTGACAAGCCGTTTTGTCATTTCAGAATCTTTCCTTCTTTTCACGAGTACTTAATTAAGTGTTACTCCCAGAGCGTTTGATTATCGTTGATCCACGCCCTCGTGAGGAAGACTCATATTTTCTTCCCCCTCAACTCTTTGTCTTTTTTCAACGGTCGTCTTCATCCTTCGTCCCGGCCTTTTATCCACTTTGAGGACAGTTTTCACCGCTGGGGTTTACACTTGTTGTAAAGGCACGGACCGTTGACTACTCTGTCCTTCCCTTTTGACTCCCCCCGTACTTTTACCCTCAGTCTTTTAAGGACCACGGCCCCCGCTGCCTAGAACATTTGTCCACGAAATAGTTCCGTTCCCCACTCGGCACATCCCAATTTCACCACCTTAGACTCGCGACCGCTTCCTTTTGCGCAACGACATGCGTCACCTGAGGAGCCTTTCGAGTTAAGTCTTTTTGAAGTCAAGATTTGGCCCGTGAGGCTAAAGAGGACTGAAGCCGTGCGAGTGATACCATCGTCGTTACCCCTGAGGTATGGCATTTTCAAACGGCATTTTCTTCCGCCGGTTCGACCACCTCTTCTCACCTCCATTACGTTTTATTTTTTTTTCTTATTCTCTGTTCTTTTCGTTCCCGTTCATAGATTTCCGACATAGAGAATCGAGTCATTGCTGCAGTCGATCCCAGGAGTTCTACTTTGAGGGATGCTTATCCTCTTCCCCCCATGTCTCCCCCTATCTAAGTAGTCCTTTTTTTCTGTTTTTTGTTGTTTCAGGAAATTTTTGGACAGATCCCCGATGCCCACTTTGGTTTACCAGGCCACCGCTCCTCTCTTCCCCTTTTTTGAGAGAGCTCTAATACAATTCCTTGGTTAGTTGTCTTTCAGTGCTTGGGCACCGTAAGTCATTATTTCTCAGGCATTCCAGACTTCTTATTCTGCACAGTCCAGTTTCCTCCTCCTGTTGTAATTTTTAGAAGGGGGCAGAGTGAGCTCCCAGAACAGAAATCCTTCTCGGCAATCGTTCGCAATACGATTCTCTCTGCAGAGCGCGATGAGGGATAACCTATTTCTCCTCTTTCACTCATTCTTTTTAACTTGTCAAACAATATTTTCCAGGGGTTTACTACGTCTGGTCATTCGTGCTTACCTATTGCCGGCCGACACTGTCCGTTACTCATGCGGAAGACCGTGTACCAAGCTTTTTTACTTATTGAGGTTATCCCTCTTTTTCTTCTTTGATCAAAAGGATTTTTTGTGTTCATTCTCTCCCCTCCCCACTACGGAACCCTGGAATGCGGTCGGAGTAGGACGAAAGGATGTTTCCACGCTGATTCCCTCTTCCCACTAATAAGCGTCTTCAGTTTCCTCACGGTGCCCTTCCACTCATCGCTTGTGTGAACCCGTTTCTACTTTCGGGTGATCGGACTTCTCCTTTTTTCGTACTTTTTGTTTCCCCTTCTTCTTGGCAGGATAGGGCGTCCTCTATCTTTTTCGCGCCTGTCTTGCACAACTTTTGTATGTGTTCGACCGACCAGGGTCTAGAGCACCTTCCGCGACATCTTCACCCCCCAATTTTCTCTTTTCGGTTTTTTCTTCATGGGGTGTTTGTTCGCGCTGCCCTAAGGCCGCATTGCACAGGGGGGTGTTTGCCCTATCGACGCCCGTTCGGTTAGAAGAGAAAGCTAGGCCTTTTCTTCACCTTTCTCCAGTCTTTATCCTGGCTCAGTTTGTCCTTCTCCTTCTTCTAAACCCAATTCCGTCGACGATTTCAACAATAATGGTGCGGTCACTTGATTCTGTCGAATCATCTCCCCCCCTTCCCATTTGGGCTGGTTTGCTCTTCCTTAAGAAGAGACGTCCCTTTCCCTTCTTTTCAATCGTACCCTTTCCCCTGCCCGCAGAAGTTCCTTTTCTTGGATTTCCCCCCTGTCTGTAGGTATTTAATTCATGAGGCTTATAGTCTTGGCCCGAACTCTTCTCGTCCCTCAAAATATTACACTTCGTCGTTCTTTCTAGTCAGAAAGTCCTTGCTTTTGCCTTTTCCCTACTCCGTCCGCATAATGAGTCGAGGCTAGCCACGGTTGTACGTAGAGTCGCCGGTCCTACCGCAACCTGGCCCGCTAGATCGGCCCCCCCCCCCCTCATTACTAGTTACGCAGACGGTCGGCGTGTTGTCGATGCCCCCCCTCGCCCCATAACACGGTTATATTATGAGCCCGGCCGCGCAAGCGGTCTTTTGTGACAAGTTTTCCCCTTTCTTGCCGTTCCGGTTATAGTTCCCGCCCGTCCATAGGACCCCAGCGTAGGATTTAAAGAATTCTTGCGCGGCTTGATTGAGGTCGCGGGCTTTTCTTCCCGTTGATGACCCTGTCAACTTGGATGCTACGCGTATATAACCTTTTTTAGTGGAAAGGTTTAGCTTGCCCCCTTTCCTGCGCGAACCAATTGCGTGGTTGGCTGCGAGCCTATACTGAATCGTGCATCTCCTGGGAGTTAGACCCCGACCCCCCTATGAATGTTTCCCTCTCACTTCCACTGTTATTGCCTTTATTTTTAGGTCTGTCGGAGGAGGAAAAGTCCCCGCGTTACCCTTCTGTCCTTTTGACCTGAATTTCTTGCAATCCACTTTCAATCTCTACTGTTTGCCCTCTCGTTAGTTAATCCACCTTACAAGGTGAGCCCTAGCGCCATCTTTTGAGGTAATTTTGTTTATCAGTTCCTCTTCCCTATATGACTCCTCCCACTCTTTCAGTTTTTTGTTCGGTTGCGTTTGACGATGTCGCATTCAGCGTTTAGTCAGGTTCTACAATGTCGCCTTGTGTTCCCGCCCAGCATCTTTTCCTCTTTCTCGAACCATGATCTCCCCTCCCTTCCTGATTATAGCTTCTCTCTTTGTTGTGTTGAGACTCTCCGTTTTTTCTAGATTGACGAAAAGTGCGGCATGAACTGGCTGGGGCGCCCTGCTTTTTACAAAGGGCGAATTGGTACCCTGGTCCTTCCCCCTCTTCCTTCGACATGCCTTTCGCGTGCAACCGCAAACCACCCCCGACTTTTCGAAGATGAGTTGTTTGCAAGCGGCAGTTCCGACAGGGGGGTCTAATGAGATCCCCACGTGAACAGCAAGAGAGATTTTTCTGACTCACTCCTCCCTTCTTCCTTCTTGCCTGGCAAACCAGGTAGAGATTATTTTGGGGAGGGAGGGGATTCGAAGCAAGTCCCGTCGATTTCTTTTGATTGCCGATCACTTCCTGGCTCAAAGCCCTAAAAAGCGTGCGATTTCTCTTTCCCCTGTTTCCCCCCTTTTTTTCCTTTTTGCGAGCCCACTCCTAGTGTCAAAGAACACAAGGCCTCGCAGCCAAAATATAGCAGTGTTTTCGTCCTTTTTTCTTCGTCATGTGGTGGCCCCCTTTAAATGTCGTCTACCTCACCTCTCTTATCACCCCCCCCTTTGTAATATTGTCCCCTTCAATCGGCTTTTCCCGTCGATACCAATCAGCCTAGCCATTTAGATCTTTCCATCTGAACTTCTTATGTCTCCCTTGTTCCTTTACGGCGCTTTCCCATCTTTCCCCGTTCACCAGCCGATCGTGGTGTGAGGGCGAATAATAGCCTGATTTGTTCCAGCGACATCCTGCTCTTCTTTCCTTTTTGGCGAATTTTTTTTCCGCTTTAGGTGGGGAGAGTCCGCACTGTTTTTACGGCGCAGTCGCTGCTATTTTTGTTTGGGTTGTAACTTCCCCCGAGTCAAGCGTTCCTTCTGTAATTTTTCCTCCATTATTTGAGAACTCGCCAGGGGCCACAATGGAACCCTTTTAGTACGACCTCCATAGAACATTGTCCCCCCTCTTCTCTGATTTTAATTTATAGCAGAGTTGCTCTGGATCCTTTAGACACCGCTTTTCGGCTGTTGTGTTCTGTCTTCGTGCCTGTGGTAAGCCCGCTAACTCTCCTCTTTGGTGGGTGACTTCTTTATTTAGGCCTTCATTTTACCCCGTTCCCACCTAACCTCGGAATCCGAGGAATTTTGGCGAAACTAACGAGCTGCGTGACCCTGGCCAAGGATCATCCTCTAACTTCCCAGTTTGATCCTCTGTCCTTCCTCTTCTGGGCTCTTTTTTTTTTTTGCGTCCCAATTGGCCCTATCCACTTTCCCGTGTACCGGGATGAAGTCTTAGGGCCTCGCGCTTCCCCCCTTGGATAGTCACCCCCTTCTTCGCCTTTCCCACCCGGTTTCAAAAGATTCTTTTTTTTTTTGTTTTACTTACCCGAGGTTTCGTCTCTTCTGTAACCTTGGTTCGGTTCGAAAACACTCGTTGCAAGATTTCGCGTATCTTTAAGGGCGACTTCCCATTCCTGAACTTCCTGCCCTAGTTACAACATCCGCCCAGTTTGAAGTATTGTTAGACCCCCATGATCGACTCACTGTTTTCCCAAAAGACGAAAGATGGAGTGAGCACTTTACCGGTTTTGCCAGACCTGTGATTGGCTGACGTGATCTGTCGGGCAACCATTGATCTTGCGTACCGGGATTACCGAATATTCCCTCGGATTTGCGTTTCCTTTTCCCAGTAATTTTCTGTCTTTTCTCCATTTCCAACGTCGATCGCTGACCCATGCAGTTTGAGGTCTTCTTGCAAACTTTCAATAGCCGGAAGAACTCGATAATGTACAGTTCCCTGTTCCCTTGCTATCTTTCCGCTGTCCTTGTCCTTCGGCCTGTCTTCTCTTTTAAATCAGGTGACAGCAGAATCCTTTTGCTCTGCTTCGACGTGGGGCTTTTCCTTGGAGAGGGGAGTTTGGCACCAGGTCTTTTTTTTGTTAGACACTTCTTTCTTTTTTTCTCGTTCGCTTCCTTTGAATCCTTCCCCAACACTAGCCACCGTCAGTGGCGTTGAGGAGCCTCCTTCTCCCCCTGATTTGAGACGATCTTTTCGGCGCGCCGACCGTGTGGTTCCTTGGCTTCTTCCAAGTTTTACCTGAGCCTGCCCTTTCGAGATCCTTTCCAGTCTTTGAATCCCATTTTGATCGCTCCTTCGACTTCTAGTCGGATTTGATTTCCGTTACGTCCTAGATACCTGTGCTCCTATCGCCTTAAACGGTCAACTTTTCCCAAAGCAGCCTTGCCACCCCGACAAATAACCTTCCCCCCCCCTCGAGGCGTGCTTTCTTTGGCGGGAACGGTCCCTATTTTCCGTGGATACGACCAGGACTTTCAACGACGATGCCTTCTTTCGCCCAAAATTATTTTTCCTTTAAGCATTTTCTAGAGATGACT
>Ga0179593_1252100_pt1 | contig 35309 bp, 54 predicted proteins | sample CZODoug2_1_08_16_FD_185931 | JGI IMG/M metagenome (GOLD analysis project Ga0179593, IMG submission 185931) | Vadose zone soil fungal communities from Angelo Coast Range Reserve, California, USA - CZODoug2_1_08_16fungal (PacBio error correction) | ecosystem: Environmental > Terrestrial > Soil >... | reverse complement strand
CAATAACACCCCTCCCCCTGGTCTTGTATTTTCCTTTGGGGTTGGAGCCCGGGTGGTTATTTTTTTTTTTAAACTTTTTTGAAGGTTTTGTTTGTTTTTTTTCCCAATTTTATTTCCCGGTTGCCCAACAAGTGCTCTTCGGGGCTTTGTGTGGCCAAGGGAACCCTTTCGGGTGCCTCCCCCCCCCCACCCCCCAAATGGTGTTTTACACACAAATTTTTTTTTTTGATGTTCTTTTGGTTTGGTGTACTTTGGTGTGGGGGGGGGGGGTTTCCGGTTTGGGGTACCTGAGTTGTCCTTTTTTTTTTTGTGCCCTTCCACCCAAACCACTTTTTTTCTCAAAAAAACTCCCCCCAAGTGAAGTTTTTTTGTGTGTTTTTTGGCGTTGGAAAACACCCCCAACAAACCCAAAAAAAACAAATCAACACAAAACCGGGTCCAACATTTTTTTTTTGTTTCTCCCTTTTACGTTGCCGGGGGGGGGGGGGGGGGGGGGGTTTTTTTTTGGTGGTTTTGGGTGTGGTTTTTTTGGGTGGAAAAAACCCCCCACTTTGTGTGGCCTCCCCCGGCAAAAACCAAAAAACCCCCGGTTCTTTGGGCGGAAAAAAAACCATAACCCAAAAACAACACCACCCCCCAAAAAACCACCTCTCGCCACTTTTGCCCACCCCCCTGTTGGGGGTGGGTGTTGGGGTGTTTTTTTTTTTTTTTGCTTGGTGGTTTTGTGATTTAAATACCCCACCCCCTGCCCAAACGTTTGGGCCCGGGGACCACCTTGGCAGGGCCCAAACCTTTTTTTTGTTTGTTTGGTTTCCCCCCCCCCCCCATAATCACCCCAACACCCCCCCATTTTTTGGGATTTTTTGCGCCCCCCCCCCCCCACCCCCAAACAAAACCCTTTTTTTTTTTTGTGACCCCAATTAACCCTTTTTTTTTTTTTTTTTTTGTTTGGTGTTTTTTTTTCCCCCCGAAAAATAAACCATTTTTTGTTTTTGATTCGTGGTGGATATTTTTTTTTGTTTCGTGGTGGTTCGTTTTTGGTTGTTCCCTCCCACACTTGGTTGTCCACAAAACAAAAACCTTGCCCTTCACAAAAAAAAAAAGGGGTCACAAAAAACCTTTTTGTCAGTTTGAACCTGTTTTTTGGGTTTCCAAAACCTTTTTGTCCGCCCACCCCCCCCCCCCCCCCCACCCAGAAAAACCCGTCAAAAAAATCACAAAAAAAGTTGTGTTTTTGGCCCACAATCAATTTCCAACCAAAAAACCTTTTTTGGTGGGCCCCCATTTCCTTCTTTGGGTTTTTTTTCCCCGTTTTTGTTTTTTTTTTATTTCTTTTTTTTGTTTCTTGGGGGGGGGGGCCCCACTTTTTTCTGTCCCCCCCCCCCCCCCCCCCACCAAAGACAAATGAAAAAAAACTAAAAGATTGTTTTTTTTGGTGGGCTTTGTGTTTTTTGAAAAATGGCCCACCCTTCACAAACCCCTTCCCCTTAGTTTTCTTTTTTTACGGTATTTTTTTTCCACACGGCCAAACCAAAAATTCCAACAAAAACAGTTTTTTTTGTCCAATTTTTTTTTTTTCCTTTGTTTGGTCTTGGGTTGTTCAATTTTGGCCCCCCTCCCCGCCCCCAGGTTTTTGTAAAAAATAATTTGGGGGAAACATTTTTTTTTCTTTTTGTCCAAGGGGGGGTGGGGGGGGGACACCCCCCCCCCCCCTCCCCCCCCCCCTAAGGTTCCTGTTTGTTTATGTTATCTTTCTTTTTTTTGGTGTTTTTGGGGGTTTAACCGATCCTTTTGTTTTTCCAACTTTGTCCCCTGTTTTTTTTTTCCCAAGTTTTTTTTTTTGGTTTGGGGGTTTTTGAAGGTGTTTGATCCTGGAAAAAGCATTGTCCCGTTTTTTTTTTTACGGTTTTTTTTGTTCTGTGTTTTTTTTTTGGTGTTTTTTTTTTTTTGTTCACCTCACATGTTTTTTCTACTTTTTTTTCCACCCCCACGGTTGATGAGGCCCCCCAACCCCAACCCCTTTTTTCTCCCCCCCCCCCCCCCACAAAAACAACAAACTGTTTTGACCAACGTTTTTGGAAAAAAATTTTTTCGTTTGGACCCAAACACTTTTTCTTTTGGTTGGTTTTTTTTTGGAACGTTTCCCCCAAGTTTGTTGTGATTCCCCCACTTCCTCCCACCCCTTTTTCCCACTTTTTATTTGGGTGTCCCCCAAACAAAGGGGTTTGTGTTTGCGCCAAAAAAAAAAAACCAGGGGGGCCCCCTGGGCCCCCCAAAACCAAAAACGTTGGTTCCCCCCCCCCCCCATTTTTTATCTTTTTTGTTTTTTTTTCCCCCCACTTCACATTTTTTTGGGAAAGCTTTTGTTGTTTTTGTTTTTTTGAGGCACAAAAAACCTTTTTTCTTTTGTTTTTTTTTCCCCTTTCCACCAACCCTTTTTTTTTTTTTTTTTTTTTGTTTTTTTTTGTTTCCCCCATTTGTGTGGTTCTCCCCAACAAAAAGGGACGGGGGGGTCTTTTTTTTCCCCCAACCGTTCTCCTGTTTCCCATCCTCACCATGGAAAAAAATCAAAAAACACGGTTTTGGGGGTGAAATCTTTTTCTTTTCAACCTGTTCTTTCCAGAATCTTTTTCCCCCCCACCACTTTTTTCTGTTTTTTTTTTGGTTGTTGTTTTTTTTTTGTTGTATTGTTTTTTTTTTTTTTTTTCCTTTCAACCAATTTGGTGGATTAGTTTCTCCCAATTTTTTAACCCTTTTTTTGTGGGCCTTTTTCTAAATTTTTTTTTTTCTTGCCAAAGGGCTTTTGGTTGGGGGGGTTTTTTTTTTTTTTTCTGTTTGCGTGCCTGGGGCGTTTTGTTGTTTTGTATTTTTGGTTGGCCCCCCCGGGCCAACACCCATTTGGGGCTTTTTTCTGTTTTGTGTGTTCTCCCCCGGTTTTTTTTTTTTTGTTGACTTGGTGTTTTGTGTGGGAAACCTTTTAGTTTACCGTTCCCCCCCATGTTAGTGGTCTTTTCCCATTTTAGTTTTTTTCCACTCCTTGTTGGTTCCTTTTTTTTTGGTAAAGCTTGTTTTTTTTTTTTTTTTGGTGGGATAACACTGAATTTTGGGGGCCTTCCCCCCCCCTTTTTTTTCCCCCCCCTTTGGTGGCAACACCCACTCCCCCCACCCCACCATGACACCCTCCCAACTTTTTTTTTTTTTGGGTTTGGGTTTTCCCCCTTTTTTTTTCTTTTTCACCAATCGGGGTTTTTCCCCTATGTGTTGTCGTGCTTTGGGGGGACACATTCCTTCCCCAACCAAATTAGAAAACCAGGCAAATTTGTTTTTTTTCTATTTCGGGGTTTGTTTGTTTTCCTTTTTTTTTGGTTGTGTGGTGTTTTTCCCCCGGTGGGGGACCCCCCCCCCCCCAATGCCCCTGCCCCCCCCGGGGTAATTGGGGGGGAACTTTTTTCTGAACCACAAGGTTGACTACTCCTAGTTTACCAAAAACCCCCACCCATAAAAAACCTCCTCCCATCTTGGGGTTTTGAAACCAATACGGGGGGTACACCCAAACCCAACCAACCCCCCCGTAAACCCCCCCCCACCAAGGTTTTTTTTTCCTCCTTTTTTTAACAAAAACCAAACATAACAACAAACCAAAACAAAAAACCGCAAAAAATGTTTTGGTATCCCCCCGTGTTGGCACTTTTTTGTTTTTTTTTTGCCGGGGTTTTGGTGGTTTTTTGTTTTTTTCCCTCCCGGCCCCAACCCCCCCCCCCAAACCACCAGTCGGGTGTTTTGTAATCCCAATTTTTTGTTTGGGGGCCCTTGCTGGACCGGTCCGTGTTTCCCCCGGGAACTACCCCCCCCTGAAACGAACCATCTGGGCTGTGCCTTAAATGTTGACAAACCCCCGTTTCGGTTGGTGGGGGGGGTACACCCCCCCCTTCCCCAATTTTGGTTTTTTTCTTTGGGGGGTTTTGTTTGTTTTTGGGCCTTATTGTTTGGTTGCTTTTTTTTTTTGTGGTTTTTTTGGTTTTGTTCTTTTTTTTCTTGTTTTTTTGCTCATTTTTTTTTTCCACCCACATGTTTTTTTGTTTTTGTACTAAATAAAAAAAAAAAAAGTTGATTTTTTGTTTTCAATGTCTTTTTTTCCCCCACCAATTATTTGTCCCTCCCCCCCCTCCTTGTTTGTTTTTCTTTTTTGTTTGGGGCGTGTTTTTTTTTTGGATTGAGAAAAGGGGAAGGGGGACCCCAATATCACCCGTAGCCCCTTTCTTTTTTCGCCCCCACAAACCCCACCCCCCCCCTCCTCCCCCTTTCTCCAAACCCCATTGGGGGGTGTTTTTGGGGGGGGGGGGGTGTTTTTGTTTTTTCTCCACTCCTTTTTTTGTAACGTTTTTACATCCCCTTGGTTTGGGTTTGGTTTTTGGGTTTTGTTGTGCCTTTTTGGGCCTTCTGTCGCGGTGGGGTTTTGGGGGGGAAACAATTTTTTTTGGGACCCCCCCACTCCGGTTTGTTTAAACAAAAACAAAAACAAGGGGGTTCTGTAATAACCCACAACAAAAAACCCCCCCGGTTTGTTTTGGTGTGGTTGCCCCCCCCCAAACAAAACCCCCCCCACAGTTCGTTCGCTCTTCCCCCCGGTTTTTTGGGTGGGGGTCCGGGTTTTTTCCAACCTTTTTTCAACACCCCCCCACCCACAAAAAAACCCCCAACACCCCCCCAAAAATTTTGGGATTGGGTCCGCCAAGGTTTGACAATGCCAACATTTTGGGGGGGGGCCCCTTTCACCCTTTTTTTCCCTTTGGACAACGGACAGGGGGGGTGGGGGGAGATAAAAAAAGAAAAAAGCCCCCCGCGCCAATCCCCTTTTGGGCCGAAGGTTTTTTCCCCCTGGGGTTTGGGGCTCCAAAGCGCAACAAAAAAATATCAAACATTAAACAACCCAACCCCCCGTTTTGCATTTTTTTTTGGGGGGGCCCCGTCACAAGGTGTGGTGTAAAAAACCAATTCTTTTTGCTAAACACACCAATCTTTTTGTTTTGTGTTTTTGCCGCTTGGTTCAACCAAAATCCCTTGGGGGTGTGTTTAAGGGGATCACCCCCCCCCCCCCAACCCTTTTTTCCTTGGTTCACTCGGGTTGGTTCCTTCCTTAACTTTTTTTTACCCCACAAACGGGGGTTTGGGGTGCCGGTTTTTGTGGGTTTCCGTTTTTTGGGTTTCTTTGACCTCCGCCTAACCCAAACAATATAAACAAAAAAAACAAAAACAAACTTAATCACACTCAACCCCCCGTCTTGGTCGGGGTCACAACTTTTTTTTTCTGGGTGGGGGTATTCCTTAACCCCCATAATACGGGGGGTTTGGGCCCCCATAACCGGGGGGATCCCGTTTTTGGGCACACCCTGGTGGTTGTGTTGGGGAAAACCCAAGACCCCCTTGAACCTGGGTTGACACGAACCCCCTTTTTTTGGTTTGTGTGGGGGGTGGTACCGTGGCCCAGGGGGGGGGGTTTTGGGGGGGGTGGGGGAACCATTTTTTTGTTTTTTTGTTTTGTTGTTTGTGGGTGTGGTCTTGGTATTTTTTCCCAGCCCCTCGGGGGGAGTTGTTTCAAAACACACACAAATACACCCCTTGCCCGGGTCTGGGGGGGGAGGGGGGGCCCCCCCCGGTGGGGTTGGTTTTTACCCCAGGTTGTTTTTTTTTTTTGGTTTTACCACCCCCCCCCCTTTTTTTTTTATCCGGTTCCAATTTTTTTTTTTTTTCCCCCCGCCGGGTGTCATTTTTTTACCCCACCTTTGCTGGGGTGTGGTTTTTTTTGGGGGTTTTTTTTTTTACCCCCCGGTTTTTTTTGCCCCCGGTGCCTCGTGGGTGTGGCAGACTCAATGTGTCCCCCGACGTTTTTTCAAGCCAAAAAATATTTTTTTCCCATGTTTTTTTTTTGGACCAGGGGCTTTTTATGGGGGAAACAATTTTGGTTTTTTTGTACAAACTCCCCCCTTGTTGTTTGGTTGTTTTTTTTTTTTTTTTGGTTTCCGGTTTCCGGGTTCAGTGGTGGGGGTCCCCCCCCCCCCTCCACAAAAAAATCCACTTTTTCTTTTCCCTGGTGTGTTTTGTTGGTTTGGGTTTGGCTTTTTTTAAAACCTTTTTTTTTTTTTTTTTTTGTTTGGTGGGTTTTTTTTTGTTTTTTCCCCCCCTTTTGACATTTTTTTTTTTTTGTTTTTTTGTTGTTTTTTGCTACAGTTTGGGTATCCACTTGGGGTCCCCAACACTCTTCTTTTTTCCTTACTTTTGTCGTTTTATTTCCACCCCCCAACACTTAGCCAAACGTTTGGTGGGGCTTTGGGAAAATCCCCACCCCAAGGGTGTGGCCCCCCCCCAACAACCAATCAGGTGGAAAAAACAAACACCCTATAACTTAAAAAAACCCCCCCGGGGGTTCCTGTTTTTTTTGGGTTGGATTTTTCGAAGCCCCACATTTTTACCCGAAACCAACCTCACAACCCGTCACCCAATTTTTTTTTTTTTTTGTTTAACCCCCCCGCCGGGGTGTTGGTTTTTTTTTTTTCTTTTTTTCCCCCCAACCTCTCGCTTTTTCCCCCCGTGGGTTTTTTTTGTTTTTTTGTGGGGGGGTGAGGGGGGATTTTTGGTTGTTTTTTTTTTTTTTTCCCCTATTTTTTTTTTTTTTTGTGGGTTTTTGGCCTCTTTCCCCCAACTTGGGGGGGTACGGTTTGATTGGCTTTTTTTGGGGGGAACCAAAACACCCCCATAAAAAAGGGTGGGGGGGGTGGGGGGCACAAAGCTGTTTTTCTTCAACTCCCCTTCACACCCCCCTTTTTGCCCCCCCCAAAATTTTTCCCCACCACCTTTTTGTTTTCGCCCTTTCCCCCCAAAAGATAATGGGTTTTTTTTGTGGGTTTTTTTTTTTTTTCCCCCCCCCACCCCCCCCCTTTTTTACAACCCTTTTTGTTTTGTTTCAACCAAGGGGGAAGTTTTTTTAAGTTTGAAAAACCAACCCCAAAAAGTGGGTTTTGTGGTGGGGGGGAGCTTTTTTTTTATTCTTTGAGTGGACATAGTGTGATTTTTTTTTTTCTTGGGCATCCCCCTTTTAAGTTTTTTTCTCAACTTTTTGTGGGTTAACAGGGTTGGGGGGGTTGGTATTTGTTGCTTGTTGTGTTGTTACTTTTTACCCGGAATTTTTTACACTGTCCCCCCCCCCAGGGGGTTTCCAAACCCCCCCTCCACGCAAAACAATTTTTTTTTTGGTTGGGGGAAACAAACTTTTGGTGGTTTTCTTCTTTTTTTGTTTACCCCCTTTCGGTTGGTTTTGGCCCCCTTTCGCTTTTTTTTTCCCCACAAACCTCTTTGTTTTTTTTGTTTGTGGGGAACCAACACCCCCAAAAAAAACTTGGGGCGTTCTGGGGGGGGGGTTTCTTTTTTACCCCTGGTGGGGACAAAAAGTTGTTTGGAAAATCCCCCCCCCCCCACCCCAAACCCACACCAAAACCTACCTTTTGTTTAACAGCCCCCCCCAAACACACAAAATTTTTTAATTTATTTGTTTTTTTGTTTTTTTTTTTTTTTACCCCCCCTCCACGGGGGCTACCCCCCCCCCCTTTTTTGGGTTTTTTTTGGTTGGGGGGTTTTTTGTGTGGAGGGTTTTTTGTCCCCAGTCTCCCCCCGGGTGGGGGGGTTGGCAGTAGGGGGGGGGGTTTGGTTACCTGCCGGCCACCCCCCCGCCCTCCGGGCATCTGGTTGGGTGTTTGGGGCCCCCAACTTTCTTTTTTTTTTTGTAGCCGGGGGGGTTTGAAAAAGTTCCGGGTACAAAGGTGGGCGTTTTTTGGGTGGTGTTTTGTTTTTTTTTTTTTTTTGTTTCATTTTTTTAAAAATGGGGGGCCTTTTTTTGGGTCCCCCCTTTTTTTTTTGTTTCTTTTCCCCGGGTTAGGGTTGGGTTTTTTCCCCCCCCCGTTGTTTGCATTCCAAAATTACATTTGTTTTTTCACCCCTGGGTTTTTTTTTTATTTTTGTTTTTTTGACCCATTGTTTTGGTTGGTAAAAATTTGGTTTTTGCATGTACACAATGAATTTTGCGTGGTTTTTTTCTTGGTTTTTTTTTTGTAAAAAACAAAAAAAATCTCTAACCTTTGGGGGTTGGGGCACCCCCCACTTGGTCGGTTTGGCCCCAAACTTTGGTGTGTGGTGGGGGACACCTATTTAATTTTTGGTGGTTTTTGAACCCCCCATTTGTTTCTGGTTTGGGGTTGTAGCTTTTTCTTTTGTGAAAATATGGTTGTTTGCTCCTTTTTTACTCCCCGTTTGTCCTCCCCCCCCCCAACCCACCCCATTTCCTTTCCCATTACCAACCTCCCCACAAAAAACGTGGTTGGGGTGTGCCCGGGCCCGGTGTTTCGGTTTAAGTAGAACACAACCCCCACCCGGTTTGTTTGGCCACGTTTTTTGTTCCCAAACCCCACCATCTCCTTTTTTGGGAAACTTGCTGGGTTTGACGGTTGGGGTTGTACCCGTTCCAGCGTGTTTTTTTGCCCCCAAACCCAAACAACTGTTCCTCGTGTGGCTGGTGTGGGCATATTTACAATTTTAATCGGGTTTTTCCCGGTGGGCTGAGCGTGTTGTTTCCCCCCCCCCCCCTTCCTTTTTTTTTTTTTTGTCACCACTTTTGGGAAACTTCCCCCCCGGTGGTGACACAACCTTGAGCCAAAAAAAAAAATCCCTCGCCCCCAAACCAAAGAAACCTCCCAGAGTTTTTTTGGTTTTTTTTGTTTTATTGTTTTTCCCCCCTTTCCCCCCCCCCACAAATTTTTTTTTTTTCCGCCACGTGGGGGAATTTTTTGTTGCCGTTTGGGTGGTTGGGTGGTTCCCTTTCCCTTTTTGTTTGTGGGACCCCCCCACACCCAAACCTGGTGTTTTTTTTTTTCCAACCAGGGGGGGGGGGGGGTTGTGGCCGGGGGGGTTCCCAAAGGCCAAAATTGGGTCCACCCCCCGCCGGTACTTTTCCTTTTACAACCCCACCCAAAATGGGAACACCGTTTTGTTTTTTTTTTTTGGGGGAGTTGTTTTGTTTTTTTTTTTGGGGTTCCGCCCCACCCAGCGGGGGCTGGGTGGGGGGAACAAATTTTTGGTGTTTGGGGGCACCCACTTCCCCCCCCCATTGTTTTCCCCCCCTCCCACCCATAAACCCCCCCCCCCCCGCTCCCACCCAAACGGTTTTGGGGTGTGGGGTTTTTCCACCTTTTTTGGAATCTCCCCCCTCCACATTAAACAATTGTTGTTTTTTTTTTGTTTGTTTTATACTTTGGTTTTGTTTTCTAACACCAGGGTCCCCCACCAAACAACAAAATGAGAAATCCCCCCAATAAAAAAAAAAACGGATTTCCCTTTTGGTGTTTTTTTTTCCGTTTTTTGAGTTTTGTTTCTTTTTTTCGACAAAAAAATTTTTGTTTTTTTCTCCTTCTTTTTTTTTTTTTTTTTTTTTTTTTTTTTTTTTTTTTTTTTTTTTCCTATTTTTTTCCCCCCCCCCTCCCCCCCCCCCCCCGTTTTTTCCCTTTTTTCCCTTTGTTTGGTTTTGTTTTTTTTTTTTTTGTAGAAAGGTTTTTTTTGTTGAAATCTTTTTCTTTTTTGGGGGGGGGGGGGGGGCCACCCCCCTTTTTTTTCACCCAAGGGGGGGGGGTTTGGGGGAAAAAACAAAAATCCCTTTGGGGGGTGGGTGGGGGGATAACGGGGGTTTTGGGCCCTCCCCCCCCTTTTTTTTTTCTGTTGGTGTTTTTTGTCAGTTTTTCCTTTTTTTTTTTTATGAGGGTTTGGTTTTTCCCCCAAATTTTTTTTTTTTTTTTTTTCGCAAAATTTTTTTTTCTTGGGTGCCCGCTTTTTCAAAAAGTCTGTTTTTGGGGGGGGGGGGGGACCTTGTTTGGTGTGGGGTTGTTTTAGCTGGGTCTCCGGGTGCTCTGCCAAAACCAACCTAAAACCAACCCCGGGTTTTTAAAAAAAAAGCGGTGGCCCCGGGGCTTTCAAGTTTACCCCCCCACCCCCCCCCCCAAAAAAACCCCCCCCCCTTTTCGTTTTTGGTTGTTCCCAACCAAATTTCTTTTTTTTTTTTTTTGTAAAAAAATCCCATCCATCCCCACCCCGGCTCTTTTTTTTTTTAGGGGGCCCCTGGGTGTGGGTGGTGTTGGGTGTTGGATGCGGATCTGTTGTGTTTTTTGTTTTTTTTCCACCACTTAACCCTTGTTTTTTGTGACCAACCCTTTTTTTTTGTGGAAACCAATTGGCGGGGGGGGAAAAAGCCCCCCCCGGTTTGGAATTTTGACCATTGTTGTTTTCTGTCCCTTTTTTTGCAACCCGGGGGCTTTCCCCCCCCCCATCTCAAAATAAACACATGGTTTTTTTTTTTTTTTGCTAGTTTTTTAAATACACCCCCCAAAAAAAAGACCCCGGGTACAAAAAAAAACAAACAAGTTCTTTGTTTTTTTTTAAATTCTCAAAACACCTGTTCAGGGGGTGGGCAAATTTTTAAAACCTCCCAAAAAAGGGTTTCTGGTGCGTTTTGAGTTTGGGGGTGTTGACCATTTGTGTGGGGACGGTGGGGATTGTTTACCCTTGGTTCTTAGTGTCCCGGGGTTTGTGCACTAGTAACGCCCAAACTTTCACCAGTAAAACCCGGTGGGTTTTGGGGTGTTGGGTTTTGGCTTGCTTTGTGTTGTTTTTTCTTTTTTTTTTTTTTGTTGTGGTTTTGATGGTCCTGGAAAATTAAAATCCAAGGTTTTGGGGGGGGCTTTTATACCCCCCCACTTTTTTTCGGTTTTTTCCCCAAGATTTTTGAACCCCACACTTTGTTCTGGGTTTTGGGGGGTTGGGGGTTTTTGAACAAAACCGGAAAAATTTTTACTTTTTTTTTGGGACCGGGGGGTTGTGTTTCTGGGGTTTGGTTTGGTGTTCTTTTGTTTGTTTTTTTCTTTTGGGGGGGGTTTTGTCCACCGTGGAACACTTAGTGTTTTTTAATAACTACAATTCACACTGTCCCCCCCCAAAAACAACCGCCCCAAAACCCCCCCCCAAACCCACCAAATTTCCCTTTTTTGGGGAATGGGTGGGGGACTGGTCCACCCTTTTTTTTGGGTTTGACTTTTTCCCACCACCAATTTGTGGGGGGGGGTGGGCTAGTTTTTTGGTTACACCCCTGTGACTTGGGGGCGGTCCAAAAGTTGCCCCCCCACCCCCCTCCCCCCCATTACAACCAAACCCAAATCGTTTTTTTTTTATTAAGTTTCTGCAACCCCTTCAACCCCCCCCCCTAATGTTTTCTACCTTCTTTTTTACGATTTCCCACAACCACACCAGGGACCCACTTCGGGTGTTTATCTGGAGGTGTTGCCCCTTGTGTTTGGGCTTTTTTTTTTTTTTTTGTTGGTTGTTTTTGTGGGACCCCCTGGGTTTCCCCTTTTTGGGGGAACCTGTGGGGTTCGTGGTTGTGGGGTTTTCCAAGCCAAATTTTCCAATACCGCCCACCAACCATGGGTTTGCGGGGTTTTTTCTGGTCTTATAATAACAAAATTAACACCACAAAAATGTTTTTTCCACCCTAACAATTTATTCTTGGGGGGGGGTTTTTTTTCCTTTGGGGGTCTCCCCGTGTCAGTTTTGTTGGGGGGTTCGGGGGGTTGGGGGGTGTTAGATTTTTTTTGAAGAAACGCTTCCAAAAAAAACACACCCCGTGGGGTTTTTCGTTTGTGTTTGGCTTGGGGTGTCGTGAAAACCCCCAGACACATAAAAACCAAACAAAACATTAAAAAACACACATTGGTGCAAAAGCCCTCCACCCCTACTAAACACTCTGGGTTGTTGTGGTGTGGTGTTTGTTTGTGGTTTGATACAACAAAAATAGGATTTGTGCCCGGCCGCTTTGTTTTTTTTCCCCCCCCCCACCCCCCCCACCCCTTCCTTCTTTTTCCCCCCCCTTTTGTTCACAACCATGAAAAAAATTCTCCGCAACTTTTTTCTTCGTAAAGGGAAAAGGTGGGGGTGGCTTTTTGTTTGGGGTGGTTTTGGGTAGCACCATAAAAACCGGGGTTGTTCACCTTTTTTTCCAACCCCCCCCCCCCCCAAAAACCCCAAACCGTGGTCATGGGGGTTGACCTTTGTTGTGCTAAAGTGGGAAAAAAAAAAAAAAAACAACCAAAAAAAGGTTTATGGGTTTTTGGCACAAACCCGTGGGTTTACCAAAAAACCAACCCCCTTTTTTGATTTTTTTTTTTTTTTTGTTTCCACCCCCAACCCCCATTTTTTTCGGCCCCCCCCCCCTGTTTGTGGCACGGGTTGGGGGTTTTTTTGTTGGACCCACCCCACCCAACCACAACAAAAGTTCGGGGTTTACCCCCCCCCCCTCCCCCCCCTTTTCCCCACCTTTTTGCCTTTGTTTGTTTTTGTGGATGAACCACAAACAACCCAAAAAACCCAAAACAGAAATCAACACCTACAAACCACACTGGGCGTTTGGTTTTTTTTTTCAGCCCCTTGTTCGTTTTTTTCCTGTTTCTGTGAGACAAAAACATTATTTTCCCTGGGTGTCGGTGTGCTTGTGTTTGGTTTTGGGTTGGGGCTTATTTGTTTTTTTTTTCCAAAAAACAAAGCCCGGGGGGGGTGGGTTGCACTGTCTCCCTTTTTTGTTTTTTGTTGTTTCTTTTTTTGGTGGGTTGACTTTTGTTTTTTTTTCCCCCCCCCACCCCCCGAAATTTGTTGGGGGGGGAATTAAAAAATTTTTTTTTTTTCGTTTTTCCCCCCCCGCTTTTTTGGGGTGGTTGTTGGGAACGGGGGTTTCCCTTTTTTTTGTTGTTGTTTTTCCAATGGGGAAAAAAATCTTAAATTTGAGAATGCAATTCAACCACCCCCACCCCACACTTTCTCACCCCCCCCCGGGCCTAAAGGGGGGGGTTGTCCCATGATTTCTTTTTTGAAAAACCAGGTGTGGTGGAATACACCAATTTCGTTTTTGGGTTTTTTTTCCCCTCTGAAAAACCCCCAACCCCACACCCCCCCAAAAAAACAAAAGGAGGGGGGGTTGTTGGGAGAGGGCCAAAATGGCGGGTTTTTTGTTGGTGGTTTTGTTGGGTTCCACCAAACAATGTGTGTTTTTTTGGGGGGTTGTGGTTTTGTTGTCCTGGTGGCGGGAACACCGGGGTGAAAAAAATAAAACCTGTTTTCTTTTTCCCGGGGTTCCAAAGGTGACCCCCTTTCTTTGCAACAGCCTTACCCCAACACAAACAAAAAAAACAAAACAGGGTTTCCCCTGTTAGGTGGACACAACTGGGGTTTTTGACCAGGATTTTTTCGGTCCCATTTTGGACTTGGGGTCCCCCACCCACCTGACTGTTGTACACCCCCACCCCCCCCCCCCCTGGGGTGGTTGGGGTCCCGTGGGGGGGGTTTGTCGAGTGGGGGGCCAAAGAAAACTCCCCCTAGTTGTTTTGTGTGTGTGTCCTTTTGTTCATTTCCCGCAGGGGGGGAAAAAAAAAACTTCAATACACATTTTATGATTGGTAAAAACCCTTTTACTCCCAAAAATTGTTGCTTTTTTTTTTTTTTTGTTTTTTTTCCCTAGGGGTTTTTCGCGGGGGGTCCACCGGTGGTTCTGTGTTTGAAAGTGCCTTTAAAAATGTTGTTTTGTGTTTTCCGTGGTGTTTTCACCCCATTTTTCCCCCACCAAAAATCAAAATTCAACACCCAACACGGTGGGGGTTGTTCTTTTTCTTCCCCCCAGGCCTTTTTTTAGTTTCCTTTGTGGTTTTTTTAGTTGTTGGGGGTGGGCAAAGTCCCCCTTATTTTCCCTTTTTTCGGTGTTTTTGGGGGGCACTCGTGTTGTCGTCTGAAAAAATAAATTTAATCATAAAACAAATTAAAAAAATATAAAACCCCCCCAAAAAAACCCCTCCCCACCCCCCAACCCACTCACCAATGTGGGGGGTTTTGGTTGTTTTTTTTTTTGTGTACCTCCCCACCTGTTTTTTTTGTTTGCCTCCTTTTGCCAAAGTTTTTTTTCTGTTGGTTTTTTTTTTTTGTGTTTTCTTTTCCTTTTTGGGCGGGGTTTTTCTCCCCACACCCTGGTTTCCTGCGGGGGGGTAACCAAATGGGGGGGTGCCTTGATTTTGATGTTTTTCTTTGTTGACCCCTCCTTTTTGGGGTTTTTTTGTGGGTTTTGGCCAAAAAATACCCCAAATAACACCCCCTTCCCCCTCCTTTTCCCATTCCCCCCCCGCCTGGCCCCCCCGGTTTTTTCCCGGTGGGGGGGGTCGGGCGTTTAACAACCCCCCCCACAACATATTATTTTTTTTTATGGGACCCGTCTCCCCCAACCCCCCCCCCCCCAACCTTTGCCCCCCCCCCCCGGACCCAACCCACCGTGGCCCGGGGGTCGGGCCCTTGAAACCCCCAACCTTCCCCAAAATTTCGTTGGGGGGGTTGGGTTTGTTTTTTTTTTTTGGGGGTGGGGTGTCTCCATTTTGGTTATCCTAAACGTGGTTTTTTTTTTGAGGTGTCCACGGGGAGAGAAAAAAACACGTAATATGCAACAAAACCAAACTTTCCCGGTGTTTTTTTCCTTTTTTGTTTTCACAAAAAAACCACCTTTTGCGTGTCACACCTTTAAACCCACCCAACGTTTTTTTTCTTTTTTTTTGGGTTTTTTTTTTTTTTTGTTCCGTTTTGGTATCAAAAATTTTTTTGTCAATGGGTTTTTGTGTGGGTGTTTTTCACCACCACCCAACCCCCAACCCCACCCCCTTGGCGTAGGTCCCAAAAAACAGGGGTTTGTGGGGTGACCTCCCATGTGGTTTTTAGTTGGGTTGACCAAACACCACCCTCCCTCCCCCCAACAAACCCCCCCTGGTCGTGACCCCCCCCCCCCCCCCTCCCCCAAAAAACGGCTTCTCTCCCTTTTTTTTCGGGGTTTTTTTTCCTGTGGGGTTTGGTTTTTTGTTTGTTGGTGTTTTTGTTCCTTTTTTTTCACCCCCCTTCCTACCCTGCTGTTGGTGTTGGGGGGGGGAGGGTGGTTGGAAAACTTTTGACAGGCTTCTTTTGGTGGTGGTGTGCAAAAAAAACCACACCCCCCACCAATTTTGAAGTTTGTTCTTTCCTTTTGGTTTTTTCCCTTGGGGGAAAACAAAATTTTTTTTTTTTTTTTCACAAACCTGGTTGGAAGTTTGTGTTTTTGTCCACTTTTCTTTTGGCTCCAAACCGTCCCCCTTTTTTTTTGTTTGGTGCGGTCGTGCCCTACCCCCCAAAACCTCGGGAGAAACCCCCCATTTTTTCGGCCCCCCAAAGGGGGCCAGTAAAAAAGGTGGTCCCCGTTTTTTTTGGGTTTGTAATTAAGGTTTTTTGGGGGAGTTGGTGTTTTTTTTTTCCCCTTTTAACCCTGGTTTTTGTTACCCCCGTTTTTTTTGTTTGGGGGGGGGGCCCGGGTGGTTGGGGGTTTTTTTTTTAACCTTTGACCCAAAAAAAACCCCCCATCGACCTTTTTCCCACCACCCCCCCACCACAACCCAACCCCACCCAATTTCCCTCGATAAGCATTACAAGTTTGTGCGTTTGACAAAAAAAACTGTTACCTAAACCGGTTTTTTGGGTGTTTTGCCCCGTTTTTTTTTCCCCTCTCCCACGGGTTCGAAACCCCCCCAAAAAAAAATGCCAACCTTCCCACCTGTGGGGGGTTGGTGCACTTTGGGTTGTTTTTTTGTGGCCCGGTGGGAACCACCCAAAAAAAAACAAAAAAACCCACCAAAAAAAAAAAACCAACTCCAACAACATCCCCCGAATTTTGTTATTTGGTCCGGGTGGGAAACCATAAAAATTTTTCACGCCCCTCCCCTTTTGTTGCGTTGTCCTGGCCCCCCAAAAAAACGCCAAAGGTGGGGTTTTTTGTCCCTGGTTTTGCCCCCGCGGGGAATGACCAACCCCCATTTATTCGCCCACCAAATGGTTTTGTTTGCCAAACCTTTTGTTTTAATGGGGTGTGGGTTGGTGTGCCTGGAAAAACCATTGGGAAAACATTCCAGGGAACCAAATCCCCCACCAGTCTGTGTTTTTTTTTCCCCGCCCCTGAACCATCCTCTTTTGTGTGGTTTTTGGTTTTGCCAAAAATCCAACCCACTCCCAACACACCAATCGGCAATAACTTCCCCCCCCCCCCCCCGCCAGAACAAAAACATCAATTTACCGTTTGGGTTTTTTTTTCGTGGATTACACCAAATTTTTTCCGTGTCAACTTTTTGGGGTGGTTTTTACTGGCCCCCCCCCCCCCCGTTTTTGTGTTGGGTGGGGGGGCGTGGGGGGGCCCCCCTTTTTTTGTTTGGTTTGGGAACAAAAAAAAAACCCACCCTCCCCCCACCCAAATTTTGTGGCCGAAAGATATGGGTTGTTGCTCCTACAACCCCCACGGTTGCCCCCCCCCCCCCCCCCCAAACAACCATCCAAAAACAAACCCCCTTAAAACGGAAAAATTTTTTAAAAACATCATCCCAAAAAACAAAACCCCCCCCCACACAACCTACCCAGTTGGGAAATGTTTGTTTGTTTTCTTTGTTTTTTTTCTTGTTTTTCCCTTGGGGGGGTTTTTTGCTTGTTTATTTTTTTTTTTTTTTGGTGCGTTGGCCCTCCTTTTCCCCCCCCACAAAAAAAATAAATAAAAAAAACAACCTACGTGGGAAACAAAAAAATTTTTTCCCTGTTTGTAGCCATCCATTTTCCTCTTATATAAACCCCCCACCCCACACCTGTGGTGTTGGTTTTGGTTTACCCCCCTTCCCACCTCAGAAGGTGTTTCCCCACCTTTTGACATTTGGGGTTTCACACCGGGGGAATAAAAATCCTCCCGTTTTTTTTTTTTTGCCAAAATTTTCCCCCCACCCCTTTTATTTGTTGTTTGGGGTTGTTGGGGCCCCACAAACCACCTTCCCTCCGTTTTTGTTTGTTTTTTGTATATCCTCCCCCCAAGGTGGGTTGGGTTGTGTTTGTTAATGGAAATTTGTTTTTTTTGGGCCCCTTTTTTGGGGGGCCCCCCCCACCTTTTTTTTTCCCCCCGTTGGGGGGTGGGTCCCCAAAACCTCCTTTTTTTTTTTCCCCCCCTTTTTTTTTTTTTTTTTCACTTTCCGGTTTTTTTTCCCCTTTTTCTCCGTTTGGGTTTGTGATTTTTTCATGACCAATCCAAGAAAGTTTTGTTAGGTTTTTTGGAACGGCCGTTTTTTAGTGCATTTCCACCCCCCCCGTGTTTTGTGTCGGGGTTCTCCCCCCACCCAAACCCCGTTTCACCCCACCCTTTTTTGGTGGGGGGTCCCCATACCGGTGGTGCTTTTGTGCACCCAAAAAACCACTGTCCCGTCCTGGTCCCCCCATCCACAAACCAATAAACCCGGTTTTTTTAATGGGGTGTTCCTGAAAAAAAAAAACATTTGTTTTTGTTTACCATGGGGGATCCCCGGGGGCCCTTTTTTTTGGGGGTCGTTTTTTTTTTTTTGCCTTTTTCAAAAAGGGGGTTTGTGGACCCCTCCACCCAAGTTTTGTTTTTTTTTCTTTCCCCGGTTTTTTTTTTTTTTTTGTTGTTTGTCCCCAACCGGGGGGGGGGGGTGAGGTGAACCCCCAAAAACCTTTTTTTTTTTGCACCCCCCACAACAACACTAACCAAAAACAAAAAAAAGGGGGTGTGCAACACCTCAAAGGGGGGGGGTCGGGGGTGGTGGGGGGGGGCTTTTTTTGTGGGGTTTTTCCAGAAAAAGGGAACCCTCCCCCCCCCCCCATTTGTGATTTTTTTCCCCCCACATTTTTTTTTTTTTTTACCTTTTTTTTTTTTTGCATTTTTTTTTTTTTTCGGGGGTTGGGTTTGGTGTGGGGTTTTGGCGTTCCCCCGCCTCCCTTAACCCCCCCACAAAAAAATAACTTTTTTTGTTTTTTTTCCCCCCCTGTCCCCGTTTCTTTTTTTTACTTTTTTTTTTTTCCTGGGGTTTTTACCCAAAAAAATTGTGGGTGGTTTTGTTTTTTTTTTTTCCCCACACTGTGGCAGGAACTAATTACCCGGTGTACTTTTGGAAATTTTTTTTTCAGATCCAAAACGATTTTTCCCCCCACCCGGGGGAAAGCACTCCCACATTTGTTTCCCTTTTTTCTTGTTGTTTTGTTCTTTTTGCAGCCCCACCCAATTTTTTTTTGTTTTCGCCCCGTGGGGATTTTTCTCATTATTTTTTTATTTTCCAAGTTGGGTTTTGTTGGTTCTTTGCTTTTTTTTAATTTTTTACTTCCCGCGGGGGGGGGGTTGTTTTTTCCCCCGTGTTTATTTGGAAACGGTTTTAATCCCCCCCCCCCCCCCCCCGAACTTGTTTGTAGTGGAGGGGGGGTTGGGGCATCTTTTTGTTGACAACCCCCGCTTGAAATTTTTTCCGTTTGTTGGGTCCCCCCCATAATGTTGTTTTTTTCACGCTTTTTTTTGGGTGTCATCCCGGTTTTGGTGCTTTTTTTTTTTTTTTTGGTTTTTTTGTTTGTTTTTTTGTTTTTTTTTTTTTTTTTTTTTTTCCCCCCCACCGGTTTTTTCCAAGAGAAAGGGAAGTATGTTTTTTTTTTTTTTTTTTTTGGGGGTCCCACCCCCCACAACCGGTTTGGGTTTTTGTCCCCCCACAAAATCCCACCCATCGGGGTTCCCCCCACCTTTGTTTTCTTGGGGGGAAAAAGTTTGTTTTTCAAATCCAAGTTAGTTTTCTCGTATTCTTTTTTTGTTTTGGTTCAGGGGTCTTGTTTTTTTTTGTTTCCCCCCTTGCCAGGGACGGTTTTTGTTCCCCATGTCCCACAACAAAAACAAAAAAAACTCAAAAAAAAAACACAAACCAAAAAAAAAATTATACTTCCAAACAAATGTTTGCATTCCCCTTTTTACATTTTTTCACATTGGGTTTTTTTTTTGTGGTTTTTGTTGTGGGGGTGGTTTTTTGGTTTTGGGGTTGTTTTTTTGTTTGTGTTGGTTTGCCCCCTTGGGTTTGTTTTTGGGGGGCCCCCCCTTGCTGGTCGTTTTTCTTTTTCCCACCCCCCCACCAACCTCTTTGTGGCAGGAGGGGTTCCCCCCCCCCGACGGGGTTCTTTTTTTTTTGGCCAGGGGAACCAAAACCCATTTTAAAAAAAAAAAAAGGCCCTTTTTTTTTTTTTCTTTATTTTTTTTTTCCCCCCCGTTAAACCCCATCAAAAACCCCAAGCTTAATAAAACGGAAAATTTCCGGGGTGCGGGGAACCGGATTTTTTTTTTTGACCCCCCTTTCCCCCTGGTTTTTTTTTTTATCACGGGTGTTCCCCCCCCCCAAAAAGGGTTTTTGGAAGTGGGGGATTTTTTGGGTTTTTTGGGGTTTGGTCTGGGTTTTGGGTTTTAATTTGTTTTGTTTTTGTTTTGGTTGTGTTGGTTTTTGGGGAGTTTTTGTTTTTTTTTTGGTTTGGTTTGAATTCAAAGCAATCTGGGCGGGGGGGCCCGGGGGAGTTCAGGGTCTTTTCCAACCAAACCGTTTGTGGTTTGCGGTCTCCTCCCCCCACTATACCCCACCCCCACGCTAGTTGTGCCCCCCCCTTTTTTGGTGGTTTTCTTTTTTTTTGGGTTTTTTTCCCCCCACGTGTTTTTCCCCAGGGGTAATTTTGTCTTTTCTTTTTTTTTTTGGGGGGGGGGTGTGGGTTGGGGACCAACACATTTTTCCCCCCTCCCTCCCCCCCCCCAAATCCCCCGCTGTTGGGTTTTTTGCTCTTTCCAATTGAAAAAATTTTGGGGGGTTGTTTTAATTGTTACACGGGACCCTTCCCCCCACCCCACACCCCTAAAACCGCCCCCACACCCCCACACCCACCGTTTGTTTTTCAAAGGACCCCAAACGGGGGGGTTTTTTTTGTTTTTTCCCGCACAGTTTCCTTGGCCCTTTCCCTTTGTCTGGTTTGGGGTTTGGGTTGTGGGGGGGGACAAAAAATTTTTTTTTTGTTTTGGGGGCCGGGTTTTTTTCGTTTTTACAAAAACCAACAGGGTTTTTTCCTTACTGTGGTTTTTTTTTTTTTTTTACAAAAAACCCAAAACTTCACCCCCCCCCCCCTGGGGGGGCTTACCCAAACCCCCCTGGCCGGGGGGGCCGGGTGGGAAGGCATCCATCGGCAGTTTGTTTTTAACTAAAACAACTATAAGGAAACCAAAAAAAACAAAAAATAAAAAAACACAAAAAACCCCCCCCCAACCAAACAACTCCCCTTTTTTTTTTTTATCAGGGGGGACAACACCCGGGGTTGCATTTTTTGTTTTTTCACTTTGGGAATTTGCTTGGGTTACGTTTATTTTAAGCACGGTTTTGAAAAAAAAAAAACCTGACTTTTTTTTCAATGCATTTTTGTTTTTTTTTTCCCCACAGGGTTTTTTCACCATTAATTTGCCAACAACCACCCCACAAAAAACCCCCCCCCCCCCGGTCTTGGGGGGGGTTTTTTGGGTGGGTTCCCCCCCCCCTGGTGGGAACCCGGGGTTCCCAACCCTTTTTTGTCTTTTGTTTTTTTTTTTTTGGTTTGTGGTCTGGTTGTTTCTGTGTTTCCCCCCCACTCCTGGTGGGGCATTTTTTTATTTTTAAAAACTTTTTTTTTCCCCGGGGGTGGTTTTTCTATAAAGCGTTTCCCCGAAAAACCCTTTTACGAAATGTGGGTTGTGGGGGGGGGGTTTTTGCGTTGTTCGCCTTGTTTGAAAACACAAAAAAAAAAAATAAAATAAAAACCCCAACCACCCCCCCCACCCCCTGTTTTTATGGGGTGTTCCACCTTTTTTTTTCGGGAAAAACCTTTTTTTCCATTTTTTCCCCCCCACAACATCTTTTGTTGGGACTAATTCCAAATTTGATTTTTTAAACTTCTTCAAAATTTATTTGGTAAAAAGGGTAAACACGTTTGGGGGTCTTTTGGAACCCCTAGTTTGATTTTTGTATTTTTTTTTTCCCTACTTTCGTTTTCTTTTCCCACGGTCTTTTTTTTGAGCAACACCCCCCCCCTTTCCCCCCCCAAACCCCCCACCCCGGGGGGGGGTGGCCTCAAGTTTTGGGGGGGGTGGGTTTTCCTTTGGTTTGGTCACCGGTCCCCCCGCGGGTTCCCCTTTTTGGTGGGGGGTTTTTTTATTCACAAAAAACCCGGGTTGTTTGGTGACTTGCCGTTTTTGTTCACACAGGGGGGGTTTGTGCCCCCCCTCCAACCCCCTTTTTTTTTTTTTTTGAACCTTTTTTTTTTTTTTTTTTGACCCCGGTGCCCGGAACAACGGTCAAAACACCTTTTTTTTTTTTTTTTTTGGTTTTTGTTTTTTGTTTTGTATATTTTTTTTTTTTTTCAAGGTTTTGGTTTTTTTAAGGGTCAATTGTTCCTTCTAAAAAAAACTTTGAGTTTTTTTTTTCCATTTTGCGGTTCTTTTGTTTTTGGGGCCCACAAAAACCCCAGTGGGGGCCCGGAGGGGGGTGGGAACCTCTTTGGTTTCTTTCCCCCCCACACCCCCTTTTTTTTTGGGTCTTTTTTTTTTGGTTCCGTGCGCTTTGGGCACCACACGTTTTTTTGTTTGTGCACCCAACCTTTCCCCCTCCCAGCCCCACTGGTTTAATTTTTTTTGGCCCCTTCTTGGGTTCTTTTTTTTGTTTGGTGGCCGGTTAAAATTTTTTTCCATTGTTTTTACTTTGTTGGGGGACCACTTCCTTTGCCCCATTCCTTGCCTCCCTTTGTTTGGGGGGGGGGGGACCCCAATTTTTTTATCGGGGTTTCTGTTTTTTTTTTTTTTGGGGGGGGGTGGGGTGCCACCCCCCACCAACCTTTCCCAACAACATTTTTTTGTTTTTTTGGACCCGTCTTTTTTCCCACTCCCCAATTTCCCTGGTTGGGCCAAATTTTTTTTTTTTTTCCCCAAAATCAAAAAAAAAAAAAAAAAAAAAATCACAAAAACCCCCCCCCATGCACAAACCCCCTCACCCTTTTTTTTAAGGGGTTTTTTTTTCTTTTTTTTTGCGCCTCCACACACACCCCACTCCACCCTATTTTCATTTTTGGGGTGGGGTTTTTTTGTTGTTTGTCCACCCCCCCCCCCCCCACTGCACATTTTTGACCAGTGGTGTTTCCCTTTTTTTTTTTTTTTCTTTTTTTTATTTTCGTTGGGTTGTTTTTGGTTGTCCCCCGGGCACCATCCAAGGAGGTTTCACAACAAAAAGGGGGGGGGGGGGGGGGGGGTGGGGGGTGGGGGTGGTTTTTTTTTTTTTTTTTTTTGGGACAGCAACCCCTCCCCTCCCCCCCCCCCCCCCCCCTTTTTTTTTTTTAACAACAAAAAAAAAAAACAACCCCCCTTTTTGGGGGCCATACAAAAAAATTTTTTTTTCTTTTTTTTTCACCTTTCCCCATAAAACAACCCAAAACCCCACCCATTGGGTCCCCTCCCTTTTTCCCCTTTTGGGTTTTTTGTTGTGGGGGAACCCCACTTTTTTTTTCCCCCCAAGTGGATTTTTTTTTTTTGTTTTAAATGATAGTGTTTTTGCGGCTTTTCCTTCAGGGGGAGATTTGGTGGGTTTTTGGTTGGTTTGGGGGTTTTTTTGGGGGTGGTACCACCCCCCTTTTTTTTCCTTTTTTTCTTTGTTGTCCCCCCCCTCCCCCCACCAACGTTTTCTCCCCCCCACTTTTTTTGTTGGGGAAAAAAAACAAAAAGGCTTTGATTTTTGTTTTTTTGCGTTTTTTTTTTTTTTTTTCCCTACTGTTCCCCCCCCTCTTTTTTCCACCAAATAATGTTTTTTTGGGTGTGAAAACAACACCCACCCCAACATGGCTTGGGCTTGGGGGCCCGGACCCCCACAATCTTTCTCCGGGGGTGGTTTTTCAAAAAAAAAAAAACCCCGAAACTTTTTTTGCGTTGATTGGGGGTGTGTGGGGTGGGGTTTTTTTTTTTTGGTGGGGGGGGTTGGGGAACCCCCCACCACTTAACACCCCCGGGTTTTATTTCCACAAAAACAACAAATAACACAAGCCCCCTTCCCACCAAACAAACCCCCCCACACCCCCTTTTGAGTTTTTTTTCCCACCTGGGCCCCACTGTTTTTCCCCCATACCCAGGGGCAATTTTTAACCAAAAGGTGAAAAAAAGCACCAAACCCCCCCTGGTCCCCCCCCCTTGTCTTTGATTTTGTTGTTTTTTTTTTTTTATTACCTTCTAGTGGGTGTGTCCTTTTTGTTTTCTTGTTTTTTTGTGTTTTTTTTTGCTTTACCAACAAAAAACAAATAATTGGTTTTGCTTTTGTGACCCCCTTTTTTTCCTGTGGCCTGGGTTCTTTCTTTGCCCTGCGGACGGGGGTTTCACACTTTGGGGAATTTTTTCAAACACCCCATCAAAACACAAAAAAAAACAAACAACATTTTTTTTCTCTTTTGTTTTTTTTCATTTTGTCCGGGGGGCGCCCACCCACAAACCATTGGGTTTTGTTTTTTTTCTTTGGGGGGGGGGGAAACTTTTTTTTTTTTTTGCTGATATACAAAAATTTGGACCTAAACTTCCCCAAACCCCAATCGTGACTTTGGTCGGGCTCCTACCCGAGCCCAGACCCCCCCCCGTCCTTTTGGGGGCCACAAACGGTTCCCGTATAATAACCCCCCCAACGCAATTTCCCCCCGCATCTTTGTATTTTGGTTTTTTTTTGTGTTTTTCTTTTGTCAGGTGGGGGGGAGGCAAAAAAATGTTTTTGGGTAAGACAAACAAATAAACTCCCCCCCCCCAAACACCCTTTTTGTTGTTTTGGGGTTTGTTTCCCTCTCACCCCCCCCCGCGGTCCAAAAAAACAAAACACCCAACCCCACAAAACCCCCACCGCCCCCCTCACTCCCACCCCCCCCGTTTCCCCCCCAGCAAAAAAAACCAAAAAAAATGCCCCTAGAGAAACAATACAGCCAAAAACAACGCCAAAATAATATCCCATTTGGCCCCCTAACCACAAACACCACTCGGTGTTGTGTGGGCCCCCTTGTGGTCCCCCGGGGGGAGCGTTTTTTTGTGTTGGGGTGGGGGGCACCCCCAGTTCCTGTTGTTTTTCCTTCTTCCTTTTTTTAGACTCACCAAACAACAAAAAAAAACCAAACCCCTTTGGACCCCCCCCTTTTTCTTTTGGGCCCGGTCTTTTAGGTGTTTGGTTTTTGTGGGTGATCCACCTTTTTTGTTTTTTTTTTTTTAACCCCCATTTAAAAAAATCTTTCTTTGTTTGGGGTTCCTTCACAACCCAAAAAAAAACCCCTTGTTTTTTTTTCCGCGGGGGCTTTTTTGGGTCTTTAAAAAAAGTGGTGGGGGGGTGGGTTTTGTTGTTTTTTTTTGAGGGTTTTCCCTCCCCCCCCACCCTTTTGTTTATGTGTTCCAAAACCACGGTTGGGGGGGTTTTGGTGGGTCAAAAACGGTTGGGGGTTGAAAAAAAAAAACAACCAAAACCCAAAAACCAACCACCTTTGGTTGTGGCGAACCCCATCCCTTTTTTTTTTCTCCCCAATACAATGTTTCCCTCAAAAAAACGATTTTCTGCGTTAGTGTTGGGCACTTTTTTTTCCCTTTTTGGGGACCCCCCCCCACAAAAGGGGGGGTAAAGGCCCCCGGGGGCCCCCACAGGGGCCCCCAAAATGTAGGGGAAACGGTGGCCTCTTGTTGGGAACTGTTCCTAAAACACAAAAAACACCCCCAAAAAAAATCCTGTCCTGGTCAATCATTGGGGGTTTGTTTTGGTGTTGTTGTGTTTTTTTTTTTTTTTTTTTTTGTTTTGGAAATTGTTGTGGACCGGTTTGAGGGCCCCCAAAAACCCCCCACCCACCCCCCCCCCCGGGATTTGGGGGTGTGCCCTTGTTGGTTTTTTTTTTGTGTACCGGGGTTTCCCCCCCATTCACACCCCCCACCAAGGCCCTTGGCTGTGGTTGTTGGGCCAAACAACAAACCCCCCTCCCTTGTGAATATTTTTGTTGGTTGTTGTCACCCCAGTGTCCCCCCCCCCCCCTCCCCCCCAAAAAAAGGTCCCCGCAAACCCCGTTTGTTTTTCCTCTTTGGGTTCCCTTTTTGAAAGGGCAGGGGGGGGGGGTGGTTGGGGGGGGTTTTTTTTCCGTTTTTTTGGAATTTTTTACCTTTTTTCTTTTTTTTTCTTTTTTTTCCCCCCCCCCTTTTTTTTGTGTTTGACCCAGGCAAAAAGAACAAAATTCGGGGGGGGGGGGGGGGGGGGGGTCCCCCAACAATTTTCCCCCCAGTTTGTTGTGTGTTCCCGGGTTGCCCCCCCCTTGGGGTTCCCAACAACCCTTTTTTTGGTTGGGTTTTTTTGCTTTTTTGTTTTTTTTTCCTGGTTGTTTTTTGCTACAATCAATTTTTTTTTTCTCTCCCAAAAAAGCCGTATTTTTTTGGGGGGGGGGTTGTTGGTTTTTCCTACTTTTTTTTTGTGGGTTTGGGTTTTTACCTAAAGGTCTGGGGGGTTTTGTGTTCTGGGGCAATTTTCCCTTCCCCTTGGGGTTTTTTTTTCCACAACCCCCCCCGGGGGGTTTTTTTCCCCAAAAAGACCTTTTGGGGCCGGGGGGGGGGGGGTGTTTGGGGTTTTGGGGCCCCCCAAATTCCCAACCACCCCCCCCGACCCAAACCCTAACTGTCCCTTTTTGGTCCCAACACCTTTGTTTGGGTCAAAAAATTTGTCTTTCCGGGGGCCTTTTTGTTTTTTTTTGGCTGGTGCCATGGTGGGGGTTTTTTTGGTGGTTTTTTAACCTCAAAAACCCCCCCCCTGGTGTGTTTTTTTCAACCCAATTTCGCTACGCCCCTTGGGACCTGTGTGGGTTTTTTTTGGGTGGTTTGGGGGGTTTTGGTACCACATTCCCCTCCGGGGGGGCCCATTTTTTTTTGGTTTGTGGGAACACCCCCCCCCGGTAGTATTTTTTGTTTTTTTGGTTTTTTTGTTTTTGTTTCTGGTTTTTTTTCCCTTTTTGGTGTTTTTTTGTTTTTTTTTCCCCCAAACCCCCCTTTTTGTGAAAGGGGGTGGTTTTTGGGTGGGTCGGGGGGTTTTGTGGAACCAATTAAATTCTAACCGTTTGTTTTTGGGTTTTTTTTGTTTTGGTCTTATTTTTTTTCCACCCCGTCGACGGTTTTTTAGTTTTTTCCCCAACAAAGCCGTTTTTTTTTGTTTACCCCCCCCCCCAAAACACCACAAAGTTTTTTTTTTGCCCCCCCCCCCCCCCCCCTTTTTGTTTTCACCCCCTCTTAAAAACACACAAAAAACAGTTTTTTTTTTTTTCGGGGGTTTTGTCGTTTTTTTTTTCTTTTAACGTCCCGGAAACACCCCCCCCGATGTTGTTGCCCCCCTGTGTTGTGGGGTTGTTTGCATGCAGGGGGTTTTTCGGGTTTTTTTTTTTGCTGCGGGCGGAGGCACATCCACAAACCAACTTTTTTTTGTTTGTGTTTTTTTTTTTTTTGTTTTTTCCCCCAAAACCTTTTCTCACCCCCCAAAAAAAACAACCCACATTTAAACAAAAACTCCCCCCCCTGGTCAATTTTTTTTGTTAAAACATCCTTGGGTTGTTTTTTTTTTTTTGGTCCCTGTGCGTTTGTGGGGCGGAATGTTTTTTCCGGGGGAAAACTTTTTTTCGGTGCCATGTATTCGGTCGCGCCAAAAACAACTTTTTTTTTTTTTTTTTCCCCTTTTTTCTGGGGGGACGTTTTTTTTCCTTTTTTTTTTTGATAGCAAACTTGGGGGTTTTGGACCCTCAAGCCACCCCCCCCTGTGGACTTCCGTTGCGGGGGTGGGGGTTTGTCCTAAAAAACAAACTTTGGTTTGGCACCCTAAATTACCTGTTTTGTGGTTTTTTTTTTTTTTGTTTTTTTTTCAACCCCCCAACCCACCCGCTTTTTGGGAACGTTTTTCCCCCCCCCACTTTTTTGGGGCCGGTACCCTTTTGCAAAATTTTTTGGGGTTTTGTTTTTTTTTTGTGTTTTTCACCCCCCACTTTTTGTATTGGGTAGAGGGGTGGTGGGGGGTTTTTTTTCCCAATTGGAGGAAAAAAAAAAAAAAAAAACCAAAAAAAAAAAAACACCAAACCCCCCCCCTTTTTTTTTTGGTTACCCAACTTTTTCGGGGGGGGTTTTGGGGGTTTTTTGTTTTTTTTCGGTGGTTTTTTTATTTTTTTTGGGTGGGGTTGGGCCCCCCCCGGCCAGTGGGGTTTGTTTTTTTTTTTGGACCCCCCACCCCACCCCCCACCCCACCCAACCCCCCCACCTCCCTATTTTTTTTTTTGGAGGGAAAAAACGTTTTGGGGTTGAACCCCCCACAAACTTTCCCCTTTTTTTTGTGCCTTTTTCCCCCCCCCAACCCTTTTTTGGGGCTTGGGGCCTGTTGGGACACCGTTGGGTGGGGGCAAATTTTTTCCTCGGGTTTTTTCCCACACCCCTCCTTTTTTTCTTTCCCCCCTTTCAACCTTTCCTCCCGTTTTGGTACAAAACAAAACCCACCTTTTTTTCTAAAAGTTTGGGTTAGCCGGGGGAAAAAAAAACAGGGGTTTTGTGGTGGTTCCACACCACAATTTCAAACCCCCCAAAAGGGGGAACTTTTCACCCACCCCCCCCCACGGGTTTTTGGTTTGTTTTTTTTTGTGTTTTGGGGGGGGTTTTGTTTTTTGGGTTGTGGAAAAACCCCCCTTTTTTGTTGGTGGGGGAACTGTTTTCCCAAAAGGGGCGTTCCACATAAAACCCCCCCCCACTCCCAAACCATCATTTTTTTAGGAGGGCCAACAAAACCCCCCCCTTGTTTTTTCAAACACCAAAGTCAAAAAAACAAACCCCGTGGGCGGGGGATGGTTTTTTGGGTTTTTCCCCCCCGTTTGTTTCCCCCCCGGCCCTTTCCGGGTGTTCCCCCCCCAACCACCAGGGTTGTCCCTTTTCCCAACCCCCCCCTTTCACCCCCAACCTTTGGGGTTGTTTGGTGTCTTTTCGTTTTTTTGGGGGGGGGTTTACCCGAAAAAAACCACGTGTGTTGTTTAAAACACCCAGTGGGTTTTGAGTTGGGTTCCTTTTTTTTCCTTTTTTTTTCCAACCCCCCTTTTTTTTTTTTTTTTGTTTTGGCCGTTTTTTTTTTGGGCGGGGGTGGGGTTTGGGGGACATTTTTTCCCCAACCCAACCCACATCCCTCTTCCCATGGTTTGGTTTTTGTGACCAACAGGGGTTGTTTTTTTTTTTCCCCACCCCCGTGTTGAAGAAAAAACCTTTTTCCCTTTTCTTTGGTTGGTGGTTTTCAGATTTCCCCACTTTGGTTTTTTTTTTGTTTTTCACCAAACAAAACCACCACCAAAAACCATGTGCACCCCCCCCTACCCCAAAACTTTTTTTTCATTTTTTGAAAATCCCAGGAAATAAAAACTGGGTTTTTTTGTTAATTGTTTCTCCCCCGTTGCCCCTTTTTTCTCCTGTTGTGCCCTAACAAACAACACAAAAAAAAGTGTTTTGGTTTTTTGGGGGTTTTTTTTCTTTGGTTGGTTTCGTTGGGGGGGGGTGTGGGCTTTCCCTGTGGTTTTTTGGTTTTTTTCTCTTTGTTTTAATTTTTTTCTTGGTGTCACATTTTTTTTTTCTGGTGTGATGGAAAAAAACAAAAAAAACTAAACCAAAAACACCCAGGGTGGGTTTTTTTGAATGTTTTTTTTTCTTACGCGTGTGGAATTCCCCTTGTTTGCAAGTAACTTTTTTTTTCCTTGTTTGTTTTTTTTTTTTTCCTGGCCGACAAAAAAAAACAAATACCCCTAAACCCCACAACAAACCCACCACAAAACAACACCATGTTCCACCCCCCCCCAGACAAAAAAAAAATTGGTTTTTTGTTTTTTGATATGTTTTTTCCCTTTTCGGGGACGGGGTTTTTTTGTTGGGCCACCCCCCCGCCGGTTGTTGGGGGGTGGCCGGTTGTTTTCCCCCCCCCCCTTTTTTGCGGGTTGGTGGGGTTGGTTTGGCGGACCCCCTTCCACCCCCCCCCCTTGGGGTTTGTTTTGTTTTCTGGGAGTGTGGTTTTTATTTTTTTTTCGGACCAACCCCTTTCAATTTTTATTCTTCATTTTATAGTAAGGGGATTTGGGTTTTACTCCCCCCGTTTTGTACCTCCGATCATCCGTGTGTTTTTGTTGTCAAACAATTTTGCCCCGTTTTTTTGTCCCCCTTGGGGGTTTTTTTGTGTTTGTTTTTTTTTTTTTTCCCCTGTTTTTTGTATTTTTGGGGGGACTGGGTTGCCCCGTCCACCCAAAAAAAACCCTTTGTTAGGGTTTCACCGGTTGTGTTTTACAAATTTTTTTTTCCCCAAAAAAAAAACCCAACACAAAACTACCCCCCGGGGGTGGGCTCCTTGTTGTTCGTGGTGTCCTCTGGGGGGACCCCCCCGCTTTTTGGGAACGGGGGGGGCAAACACAGCGGGTGGGGAGGCCCTTTTGTCCGTTGGTTTTAAAAAAAAAAAGAATCCTTCACAACCAAAATAAACAAAACCCTAAACAACCAAAAACCCCAAAACCAAAAAACAAAAAAAACAAAAATACACCACCAATCACTCCCACCCTCCCCCACCCCCCATACACCCCCCTTTTTTCCACCTCCCATTTTTTTGTTGCACAAAACTTTTTCTTTTGGGTTTTTTTTTTTTTGTCGTTACAAAATCGTTGTTTTCTATTTGTTTTTTTCCCCCCCCAACCCCCCCCCCCCCCCCTTCCCGGTTTTTTAACCCCCTTGGTTTTTGGGGTTAGTGTTGTTTTTTTGGTTGTGTGGTTTTTGGGCTATGTTTCCCCCACCGTGTTGTTTTGGTAAACACCAAACCACCCCCGGTTCAATTTTTAAACCCACCCCCCCTTTGTTTCCCCTTTCCCCTTGTTTTGTGGTTGTTTTGCCCTTTTTTGGCAACCCCCACCCTCTTGTTTTTTTTACTCTCTGCGGGCCACTTTCCCCGGGTTTTTTTGACAGGGGGGGCCCCGCACGCTTTTGGGGGGACTTTTTTTTTTTTTTTTTTCTTTTTTGACGTTTGGTGGTTTTTTTGGGTGTGTGTGGGTTGGGGGTGTTGGGGTTGTGGGTGGGGACACGGGGGGGGAACAAAAAAAATATTAAACCCCCCTTGGTTTATTTTTTTGGGGGAACTGGGGTTTGGAAGGTTGTTCGTTATCAAATTTTTCCCATTTGTTTTTCCCCCCCTTTCAACCCCACAAACCCCTTCCCATGCCATACCCCGTTTGTGTTGGGCCGTGGGGCCTTTTACCTTGTTTTTTAATTTAAAAAAATAAAAACAAAACTTTTTTTTTTCTTTTTTTAATTTGTGTGTTAACCCACACTTTGTGGTCACAAAATTCCCCCCCAACCAAGACAACACCCTGGTACTCTTCCACCAAACCCAACCCACCCCGGGTGTTTGGGTCCTCCCGTGGTTTGTTGTCTCCCCAAAAACGGGCGGTTTTTTTCTAAACTCGGGTTTTCCGGGGAGGGCCGTGTTGTTTTTCCCCCCCACAAAATTAGTGTGGACCCCCCACGGGTGGGTGGGCCCCCTTAAAATGTGGTTTAACAACACAACCACCCCCTCCCTTGTTTTGGCAGTTCGGTGCCGCTTTGGCGGGCCAACCCTTTTTTGTAACACCCTTTTGGTTTTGAAAAAAGGGCACTGTAAAAAAAAAAAAAAAACAAGCTAAACATTTTTCTTTTGCCTAACTTTGTTTTTTTTTTTTTTTCACGCGTTATGTCCCACCGGGTCTGGAATTTTTTCGAGGTGGTTCCCCCCCCCCCAAAAATCCCCCCAGTGGGGTTTCCGGGGGGGGTTCCGGGGGTGGCTTTTTTTTTTGTTGGAGGGCTTTCAGTTTTTTGGGGTTTTTTTGGTTTCGGGTTTTTTTTTTTTTATTTTTTTTTTTGCTTTTGGTTGGTTTTAAAAAAAGCCCCCCTCGGTTTGATTTTTCCAACTTTTTCCCCAGAAAAAAAAGTCTTTTTTTTGCGTGCAACCCCCCATATACAAAACACCCCCCCCCAACCCTAGTGTTTTGTTTTTTTACAAAACTTTTTAAAAAAAAAAATTGTTTTTTTTTTTGTGTTTTTTTTTTCCCCGGGGGGGTTTTGGGGGGGGGGGGGGTTTTTTTTTTGGACACAACACACACGTGGGGCTTCCTGCGTGGGAAAAAACAAAAAAAAAACCTTAGGTTGGTTGGGGTTCCAACCAATTCCCCCCGGGCTTGGGGGGGGGGGGCCCGGGCCCCCACCCCCCCCCGGGTTTGGTGGTGTGCTTCCCTGGGGGTTTTGGCGTTTCCCCTTCACAACCCCCCCTTTATTTCAACAAAGGTTTTTGCGCCGTTTTGGCCAAAAAACTTGAATCTCCCCCTTTGTTTTTTCACAAGGGACAATACCCACCCCTTCCCCCCCCCCCCCTGGTTGGGGATTTTTTATTCAAACACCAACCCCAACCAACCAAAAAATAAAAACCCCAGGGGATTCCCCCACACACCCAATTTTTTTTAATCCCGGACAACACACCTCCAATACAAACAAAACCCCGTTGATTTTTTTTTTTCGTGGGGGGGGAAACTAAAAAAATTTTCCCCTGTGAAAAAACTTTTTTTTTTTCCCGTTTTCGTTCCGTTGGTTTTGTGTTTTGGGTTGGAAACCCTTTTTTTCCGTTGTTTTTTTAAAAAAAGAACACACATGGGCCCCAAATATTTCCCCCCGATCCTTTTTTTTTTTGTGGGGGGGAAAAAGTTTTTTTTTGTTTTGGGTCACCCACCCTAACCACCATCCCCCCCCCCACCAAAAAAACCCCCCACCCTCCCATGTTGGGTGTTGTCCAAAAAAACAACAAAAAAACCACCAAACAACAAAAACCACAACAAAAAACCCCAAGGTTGTGGGGTGTGTGGTTACTTTTTCCCCTGGGTGTGTTTGTTTGGTATTTTTTTGCCCCCCTTCCCCCCCCCCAACCGCAAACAAAAGCATAATCAAAAAAAAAATAACGTTCGGGGTTTGTTTTGTGTTTTTGTTTTTTTTTTTTTTTTTTGTTGTTGGTTGTTTGTTTGAGCCTCCCCCTGTCATTGCACCTTGTTTGTTGGACCAAAATTGTCCACCCTTTCAAGGGCCCCCCCCCTCCTTTTTCCTGCGTGGGTAAAAAAATTACGGTTTGTTTGTTGATTTTCATTTTTTTTTTTTTTTTTCTTTTTTTTTTTGTTTTTCCCCCCGGACATGTACAGTGGGATTGACTTGGGGGGTAAATTTTTTTGGGGGGGGGTTTGCCCATGGTGGGGTTGTGGGGGGGGGGGGGGGTTGTGGTTTGTGGGGTGGTTTTGGGGGGTGGAACACCCATTAACCAATTCCTTTTTTTTTTTTTTTTTTTTCTTCGTTGTTTTTATTACACTACCGTTTCCCCCTTTCTCCCAGGTTGTTTTGTTTTTTTGGAACCGGAGAGAACTTTTCGTACAATGGGGCGTTTTTGGGGCTTTTTTTTTTTCCCTGCCCCTTTTTGAATTGTTCCTTTTTGGGGGGGTGGGGCCAAACAAAAAACAAAATTCCCCTTTTTCTTCCCCCCCCCACAGGAATTGCCACCCCCTTTCTACCTTTTCAAACCCCATCCAACACCCGTTGTTTTTTTTTTTTCATTTTCTTGAAAAACAAACTTTTTTTTTCGGTGTGTTTGGGTGGGGTTCCTTTTTTTTTGTTTTGGTAACCCCCTTCCCCCCTTTTTTTGGTTTTGGACCTCCGGGGGGCCATCCAAAAAAAAAGGGGGGGGTGGGGCTTGCAAGGGGGGGGGTGGGGTGGGGCACCAAACAAAACCAGGGGTTCCTTTTTGGTTTTTTTTTTTTTTTTTTTTTTTTTTTTTTTTTCCCACCCCTTTTTTTTTTTTTGCCCAAGTTTTTTGGTTTTTTATTGTTTTGGCCCCCCAACTTTTTTCCCCCCCCCCCCCCTTTTTTCTTTTGAAAATTTTTTTTTGCTTTTTTTTTTTCCGGTTTTCCCGTACCACTGGTTTCACTTTTTTGTTGGGTTCCTAAACCAAATTCCCCCACAAAAAAAAAAATGTGAACCATATAAACAAACACCCCTGGGGGGGATTTCCTCAACGGTTTCTGGCCCCCGTTTCACTTCTTGTGTCCCCCCAAAAACAAAACCGGTTTTTTTTGTTTTCTGGGTTGTTAATTTACCGTTTGTTTTTTTCAAACCCAACCTTTTTTTTTTGTTTTTGTTTCTAACTTTTTTGTTTTTGGGTTTAATTTTTTTTTATTTTTTTCCTTTTTTTTTTTCCCCCAGGGGGTCTGTTTTTTGTGCTTTTCCCTGGTCTTTCTTTGTGGGGGTTTTTTTTTTTTGTTGGAAAAGGTGGGACCGGTTTCTTGGTTCGCCGTTTGGGGGGCACGGGGGCCTCCCTTGCTTCTTTTTTTTTTTTTTTTACCCCCCAAAAAAAACACCCTTTCGGGGGTTTTTGTTTCCTTTGACGGGGGTTTTTTTTTTGGGTTTTTTTTTTTTTTTTTTTTTCTTGGTTTGCGGGAAGGCCGTTGTCCTCTATTTGGGTTGTATGGTTGTTGGTGTACTATTTTTTTTTTCCCCCGCCTGATTTTTTTTTTTTTTTTTTTAAAAAGTAAAATGTGTTTGGCCCCCCCATTTTCCCAAAACCCCTTCCCCCCTTTTTTTCCTTTTTTTTAATGTTTTTTTTTTTCCCCACATTCTGTCAGTTTTTTTGTTGTTTAACCCTTTCCTGTTTAGTATTTTTTTTTTTTTTTGGTGCCCCAAACACTCCAATTTGGTGGGCCAAATTTTCCTTAGTTTGGTTTTTGGTTGTATTTGGTGTTTTCTTTTTTGTTCGCCCCCCCCCAACTTCTTTTTTTCCCCGAGGGGTTATTTGCCCCCCACCTTTTTTTGGTTTTCCCAAAAAAAAGAACCACACTTTAGTTGCTTGCTTTTTTTCTTTTCCCCATCGTTTTTTTTTTTTGTTTGGACTACCGCAAACCACAACTCTCAAAAACAAAAACAAAAAAAAACCCCCCCCCCTTGGTGTTCTCCCCCCCTTTAACCCCCCAAACCAATTTTTTCTGGCCCCCCCTGTTCTTCCTGGTTGCCAACCCAACCACCACTTTGGTGATTTTTTTTTGTTTTGGGGGGGGGGTTTCCCCTTGGCCCGCCCCTTTTCCGCCACCACCACAAATAAGTAAAACGAACACCAAAACTAATAATTGACCCGTTTTTTCGCTGTTGGTGGGTTGGTTGTTAACACATACCCAGTCTTTTTTTTTTTGTTCCCCCTTTTTTTTGTTTGTTGTGTTTTTGGTGTGTTTTTTTTTTTTTTTTTTGTTTTTTTTCCCAAAATAAAGATCTTTTTGTCGGGGGTGGTTGGGGGGGGGAAGATTTTTTCCCCACCCCCCGGTTTTGGGTTGGTGGGTCCCCCCCCTTGGGTTTTTTTTTTCGTTTTTTTAAACTTTTTTTTTTTTTTTTTCTTCTTTTTTTTTTCCATTTTTACCCTGGGATTTTTTTCAGTTCCGGGGTTCCCACACCCTTTCCCACCCCCCCACCTTTTTTTTTCAACTCCACCCCTTGTCATTTTTTTCTGTATAGGTGCCCCCCCCCCCTGTGCGTGGTTTCGGGGGGGGGCCCCCCCTTTCTTGGGAACAAAAACAACGGTTTTTTCCCGAGGGGGGTGTTTTACCAACCAACCCCCATGTATGGTTTTTTAAACGAACAAGTTTTGTGGCCCCCCCACTCACTCTACTTCGGGGTTGTCGTTTTTGGCTTTTAGGCCTTCCATACCACTTGTGTTTTTTTTGAGAAAAAAGACACCTTTCCCACCTTTTTTTTTGCAGTGGACCCCCACTCTTTTTTTTTTTTTTTTTTTCCCAAAGGCACCAAGATTTCCAACGGATACAATCTTGCTTTTTTTTAAAAAAAGCATCCGTTTCCCACTTTTTTGTACCCCTACTCGTTGTGCCCCCCCACACACCCCAAAAAAAAATCAACAACCGCCAAACCCTTTGGTGTTTACTTTTTTTTTGGTGGCCCTTTCCCCACCTTGGTTTGGAAAATTTGGCTAACAAAATGGGGTTTTTCTTTCTGGGTTTTTTATGTTTTGTTTTTTTTTCCCCCTTTTTCCCCCCCCGGACAGGGGGATTACAAAACTCCTTTTTACCCGTTTTCCTTTGTTTCCTCGAATTTTTTTTTTACCCCAAAACCCCCCCCCCCACATCGGTTTCTTGTTTGGTTTCCTTTGTTGTTTGTGTTGGAACAAATTTAAAAAACCCCCCCAAACAAAAAAAAAAAAACCCACCCGCAACACCGCCCCAACCCCACAAACCGGTTC
>Ga0179593_1540260_pt1 | contig 35355 bp, 39 predicted proteins | sample CZODoug2_1_08_16_FD_185931 | JGI IMG/M metagenome (GOLD analysis project Ga0179593, IMG submission 185931) | Vadose zone soil fungal communities from Angelo Coast Range Reserve, California, USA - CZODoug2_1_08_16fungal (PacBio error correction) | ecosystem: Environmental > Terrestrial > Soil >... | reverse complement strand
AGAACGACGTCTTCTACACGCTTTTCCCCTTTTCTCTCGCAATCTATTCTCCCTTCCCCAACCTCTCATAGTTTGAGCGAGTTTGTCGACAGGCGTTTCCCTTTTTCGAGAAAATTAGATTATGTTTTTTTTACTAGCTGATAATGTTCGCCCCCTTCCCTTTCCTCTTTACCTTTCTGGTCCCCTTCCCCCTCTTTAGTTTTTCTTCGAAGTCTAACTTTCTTCCATATAGTTACGCAATTCTCCCCCCTCGCGATGGCCGCCATGACCTCCCTTCTGAGCCTCTTCAGATCCCCTCGTTCCGGTTTTTTCAGATCTCACCCTTCCTCTTCGTCTAACCGCGCTGGCGGATCCCATGAAAAGACGCTTCGCGCATGGAGAACGGTTTCCTCTTTTAGGAGTACCTCCTCCTGCATTCTATCGTTGGGGGGTAGTTTTCACTTTGAGACAGATGCATAAGAGGGCATCTCCCTTAAGAATGGTGACAGAGTTACTCCTCCCTTTTTCACAGGATTTTTTTATAATTCTCCTTTTGCTTTCACGTTCCTTCTCCCCCGTCTTTGATTTCCCCTAAGGCGCGAGCCGGCGTAGGATTCTGTCATAGTGTCCCTTCTTTTTTCTGGGCTCAAATCCCTTATTTCTCTTATCCCCAAACAAGCTGATTTTTTTCCTATAGCTACCCATCCTGTCAGGTTAAATACTGTTTGTCGTAGAAATAGCAGGTTTTTTCCCTTTATCGGATTCCTATATATATCCTTCTCCCCAGTTAAAGGAAGGTTTTGTTCTTCTTAGAGAAGTCTCGGCTCTCTCTCCTTCTCTTTTGCGACGAAGAACCCCGGACGGCCTCTTCTCCCCCCTTCCCGGTTTTCGTCTCAAATATTGGCATTCTCTCGAAGGAGGCAGTCTCCCGACTCTGGCTTCTCTTTCAGTTCCTCCTCAACGAGAGGCCTCCCTTTTATGTCTTTCACTAGCCGTTCCCCTTGGGGTGTGAGGTCTTTAATATTGTCTGTCACCCAGATTTTCCTCTCTTTTCCTCCTTTTTGTTTTCTTCGCATCTTTCGTGCGGTTCTCTCACTTTTTCCCCCCCCCCACCGAGAATTTTAAGACCTCTCCCCCTTTTTTTTTAGCACCTACCATACTCCCTCCTGGAGTCGGCCTCTCTCGTTCTTTTCGGGGAAAAGTAGCCCTCCAGAAGAAGCTTTCCCCCCTCCCTTAATGCGTTCCCTCCGAGCTCCTTGTATTCCCCTTTTTCAAAGGAGATGGAGAGCCTTCAGTACGGAACCCTAATTAGATTTCAGAAGCTTTCGCCGAGCTTTCTCGGCCGGAAGACTTCTTTCGTTTCCCCTTTCCCCTCCGACCCATGAGTGTCCTCCTTCGCCGACCACGCGGACGACGACCCCTCCCAGGGATTTCAACCGGTTCTCGAGTACTCCCATTTCTCGGCGCTTTTCGTTCTTTCTTTTGCGCTTGTCTCTTCAAACGGCGAGGCCACTCCTCTCCTTTCCAGAATCGATTTTCTTTCTTGTTTCCCAGCCTTCCCCTCCCCCTCCCTAGAAAAGAGAAGCTTCGACCTGACGCACGTTCCCTCCCCGCACTTTTCTCTGCCTTTCCTCGACCCCCCCCCTTTCAACGCAAGATTCTTGAAGCCGATGGCGACTTTCTGCCTTCCGGAGGAAGAAGAAGAGTGCCCCCCCTGGAGATTTTTCGTGAGATTTCTGAGATCTCCTCCCATGTCTCCTTGACCTCCTTTATATCCGTAGATGAGCGAAACCGCAGAGTACAGGTTTTGCTTTCGAACTTTTCCCGGCGTTCATATCTTTTGTCTTCCGCATTTCTTCTTCATTGCTTGACCCCCCTCGTTGTAGCCCCTTAGAAGGAGATCCGTACATGTCTCGGATCCTTCTTCCCGATGGTAACCCCCCCTTTCTCCTTTTCGCCTTTTACTCTCCTCCCGGTGTTCCTCCCCCCCCTTATCTAGAAACCGAGAACTCTCCTGGTATAGCGAATGACCTTTTGTCGCCACCATCGCAGTCAGCTTCCCTAGTCCTCAGTTTACCACCTAGGCCGTTCTCCTTGATCGTTTTTCGAGCCCTTTTAACTTCGCTGCTTTTTCCCCCATTCATGTTCCTAGGAACGATTGCGCCAAGAATCCCTTCTCCCCTCTTAGAGGTCCTCTCCTGAGTCTTTCTTCCTCCCAAGTCCCTTTCGATGACCTTCCCGCCCTTGAAGTGCCTTCTTGTGAGGACGGTCCTCTTTCAGCGGGCTCTTCCCCCTATTTGAATTTCTTGATTTCTCCTTATTCCTCTTTTACCTTCCTCGTGCTCCCCCCGGGTGAACCGTTCTCGCCGGATCGGACAGAGCATTCACCTTCCCGGCCCTGCGTTCCCTCCTACGGAGAATTCTCCTCTTTGAGCACTCTCTTTTTCCTTTGCATTAAGTTGATAGTTATTGTGAGATACGCCAACGGGAGTTTTACGGAAGGTTTCTTTACTTTTCTTCCCCACATCCGAGATCCTTTCTATCGGAGATCCCCTCCTCGAACCTCATCATCTCTTTTTAGATCTTCATGGCGCCAGGTTCAGCCAAATCATCTTCTGCGACAGGTCCCTGTTCTACCAGCACTCCCTTCAAGCCCGCAGGTTTGCGATCCCCCTTGAGTTGGCAGATCCCCTCCCCCTTCCTGTCCACGTTCCTTCTCTTAGAAAGATTAAGAAGACAGGTAAATAGCCCTCCCCCTTCTTCGTTTTCCGGGCATTTCCTTCCTAACTAATCAACCCTCCCGACTTAGAGACCTTCTTTGGTAGAACTTTCTATATTCCTATTTTGGAGCCCCTCTTCGTTTCCTTCCTCTGAAGAGGAACATTTCCAGACAAGTCTATCCTTTGCGATTCTTTTGGAGTCCTCTTTACCCGTCCCCAGGAAGAGAAAGTAAGACATTCTAGAGTGACTTCTTCCCCCTTGTCGTTAAGCCCTTTCCCTTTCCTTAGAATTCGCCCCCCTCCCGCAGTAGAAGTCTTCCGCCCCCATTTTTTTCGTTTTTCCATTTTCCTTTGCTTCCAAGAACCGGTTTGGAACCCGTGATCTTTCTTCTGAGTCAGGTCTTCTTCCTTAATTCCTGAATCCCCAGAGCCCTCTCCCTTCCTGGGACGCCTAGACGTGCCGCCTTTCTTTTAGAAAGGTGTGGAACTTTTTCCCCCTCTGAAACCTTGTTCCTCCTTCCCAGCCCTTCTATCACATTTTCTTAGGAATCACTTTTTGTAGTAGCGACTGATCACCCCCACGCCGGTGGAGTCGTTTTTTTTTTTTATTTTTTCTTTATAGGTTTTCCGACCCCCCCCCTACATCGTGTAGAGAACCTTGCGGGCGTTCGAGCTTTCTTTCTTCTCCCCCCTGCTTATTTGCCCTTTTTCTCCCTTCCCTTACCGACCCCCTCTACTTTGGGAATCAGGTCGTTCTCCCAGGAATTTCTACCTGCCGTCTCGATTTCTTCTTTCCCCTCCTACCCCTAACTCCGTTCTGATCTGCTGCCTCCCTCCCCCTCCTTCCCATTGATTTCAGATTGTCTCCCAAAGCCACAGCGAGACCTCTTCTTTCCTCCCTCCTCCGTTTTCTTCCGCTGTTTTTTCCTTTTCTCCCCCTTCTTTTTTTTTTTTTTTTTGCTGACGTCGAAGACGCGCGATTTCCTTTCGCCATGCTATCCTCGGCGTTTTTCCCCGGACACCTTCTTTTCCCTCCCTGTTTTTCTTTCCTCCTTTTTTGATCTGGATACCTTTTTTTTCTGGGCGTGCGCATAAAGCGCTACTCCGCCATACCCCTTCTTTTAAACTCCCTTTTGATGATTTGCCCTCTTACTATACTCTTCCCCCTCACTACGCCACTTGGTCTTTGGAGCATTAGATACTCCGCTGCAAGGTCGTGCTCTCTACTTTCTGACATTGTTTTTTGTATCTCCTTTCGTTTTCCCCTTTTTCCCCGTTACCCGTCCGAAGAGCACCGCCTAGGAGCAGACCTTTGGATTTTTTGTGCTTGCGTACCTTTTTTTTTCATTTCGTGCCAACCCCCCGCCCTCTCTTTTCACCCCCTTTTAACCCCCCTTGCCTCGCCCTTCACAAAAGCATCGCCTTTATCCCTTCATGTCTACGGATCGCCCCTTCCCCTAAGGACGTCCCCTCGCTAATCGTCTTTTCTCCTCTGGTTCTTCTTGTGTTCGGCCCCTTTTTCCCTTTTTTTCAAGACGTCGACTTCTCGATGATAAAAAATCGCTCCGTCCTCCTAAGGTGCGGGCTTTCCTTTTTCCTGTGGATACTTTCACCGCTCTCCCCCCTCTAGTTTTCGAGTCCCCCCTTTTCCATAATGACGCGCCTCTCTTGGCGTTTCATGTTTTTCTTGCAGATGGGTTTCAATTGACCCCCTTGTCCCCCCCCCCCCCCCCCCCCCATTTCACGTCGGACTTTCCGCTCCCCATACAGAAATGGGACAAGCTTTATCTTCCCGCATCGGGGCGCTCCTTTTTCCTCTTTCTTGAGTGGTCCTTTTTCCTCCTGTTCTTCCCTTGTCTCCCACCCTCCCCCCTCTCTACAGGATCTTCGTGAGAGATTTTCCTGCTCTCTCCCCCGAGATCTTGATTTTTGGCTTTCCACCCCTCGAATTATAGATACCTTAAGTCCTAAGACTTCCTAGCTCCGCCCGCGAGCGGTTTACTTCTCTTTTTATCTTTTTTTCCCCCCCCCGCTCCGTCGCCTTGATTTCCGCAAGCGGCTGATCTCCGGGCCCATTTTTTTTCCCCTCTGCATTCCCCCCTTTTGCTTGGTGGGCGAAGCCTACTCCGGGAGAGACCCCTATGACCCCAAATCCCTTTTTTTTGGCTCCTCCAAGCGATTTTTTTTCTCTGATAGAGGCTTTCTTATTTTCCAGCACGCGCCCTCTCATTCCGCCTGACTTCTTTTTTCCCCCTCCTGTCTGTGAGCTCCGTTTTTTTCGGCCTCTGTTCTCTCCTTTTTCCACCCCCCCCCCACGTTGTTGTTCTACGCTACGGCCTCTTTAAAATGAATATTACCTTTTGCGACGGCGTTCCCTGCCGAGTTGGGTTCATTCTCTAATTATTTCCTCGATGTCCCTTTCCTCTCTTCCAAACGTCGGCGACTTGATACTGACCTGCCGCCCGGATATGGTGACCTTCCCTTTTTCATAGAGAACTTTCGCCGTCTCCTTCCCCCCCCCCCCCCCCCCCCCCCCCCCCGGATTAGTTCAGAACTTTTGCCAAGCGCTCGATTTTTTTGCCTCCATGTTTGTGGCCTTTCTTCGCCCCCAGGATGGATCTTTATAAGGCGTTTCCTTCGACCGCGCTGTCGGATCCTTTTCCCTAACACCCGTCTTTCGGTTCCGCTTGCTTTCATCCTCTATCCTATGTTTTTTTCTTTTGCATTCCCCCCCCCCTTCTTTTCCATTAATCCACTCTTCCCCCGGTTTTAACAGGCTCCCGCAGAAGGAGTGACCTCCTTGAGAAAGCAGGTCACTTCCGTCTTCGCCGTGATTCACTCCCCTTTTTTTCCCTTACGGACGTCCCCCCCGAGATGTTGCCTATTCCTTCTCTGGGCTTCCTGATCCTTCTCAGACTGTCTTGACCCCCCAGAAAATCTTTCCCCTCGTGCGAGAAATTTCTTCCCCCCCTTCTAAAATCCTGCGATTTCCTAACTCCTTAAATCTGTTTTTTTCCTCCCCAGAGGTGGGAGGAGCCTAGGAGAATTTTCTTTTCCCTTATATAGTATCTTCCCTTGGCGCGTTCTTTTCCCCTTACCCCTTTTCTAGCCCCCTGCCCCTCTCTTTTCTTTTTTTTTGATAGACCCTTGGAAGGAATCGGTCTTAGCAACCCTGTTTTACTTTTACCCCTTCCACTTCCCCCCCTTTCCAACCTCGTCTTCCTGCGGACGGCTTTTCTTGTTCCCTTTATAAGTGTACGAGAGCAATAGAGCGACTTTATCTGGATTTTCCCCAAGTTTTGTTAGTCCCCCTGAGTGGTATCGGTTTTATCCTTTTACTGTCAGAGTGGTAAAGACGTGTCTTCCGCATCTCTCTTTTTCCCCCCGTTGGTGTTTTTTCTTAGCCCCCCGCTCCCTGCCGCAGATAGTATTCCACGGACAACGATTTGTTGAGCCTCCTCCCTCACCCCTCTCGGGCCTCTAGATTTTCGGGAGCGGAAAAAGGTTAACTCCCGTAATAAGGCCGGACTTAGGAGGAGAGAATTGCATTAGTCTTACAGTTAGACCTTCTGGCGCAGCTGCTATGAAGGAACCTTCGATAACTCCCCCCCTCCTTCTCTGAGCCCTTCGGAGCCCTCTCCACCGTGCCCCCCCCCTTTTCTCGTATAATAGATGAGCGGTCCCTCCCTGCTGCCCCTTTCTTTCTTCCCCCGCGATTTTCCCCCTTCCACTTCTTCATCTCTGTCCTCCCTTCCTAGGAAGAGTACGCCTTATGCGTATTGGACTTTTCCTTTTTTTGATCTCAGCGGTTCCTCTCCCCATTTCTCCAACCTTTCGACTTCCTTTGAAGCCAAGCGGCCCTCCCTCCCGTTAGGCCATCTCCGGTGCGCTGTACATCCTCGGATGAGAACGCTCAAGCCGGCCCCTTCCTTTCCCGCGGGTCCCGCGGTTCACCGTCTTTTCGACTCCTTCTGCCTTCTGTCTAAACATGTGAAAACTGTGACCAAAGTTTACTTCTCGTAGGGATTTCTACGTTTTCTGCACTTCAGTCCTCCTCCTGCCCCTTCCTGCGGCGACGCTCTTCCCGAGTGATGCGCGATTTTTCAGAAATTTGTCTTGTCCGACGGCGCCGGTAGATGACTCCTTCCCGTTCTACCTTGTCCTTACAAAGGCGCTTCCCGAAATATTTCATGGCATTCCCCTGCGTCTTGGCGTTGGACTTAGCCACTTTTTCCTCCCCCTCTGTTTCTTCCTTCTTTCCTCCGTCACCAGATCAGGTCGCCTGCCGTGATCTCCCGGACTTTGCGCCCGCCCCGCGATCTCCCCTTCCCCCAGAATCTTGTGAGATCGCCGCCATGAACGCGGTCGCCAAAAACTTCGCCGCTTCTTTTGGCCCCCCGTCCGCTCTTCTGCTCTTCTTTTTGAAGGTCGTGTTTCGAGCGCACGCGTCGCACCCCTATCGACTAGCTTCCCCAATCCCCCCTCTGACCCCTTCTCCCTTTTATGATTCAGTGCGCTTTTTCTTTTTTCCCCTCCGTTCACTATCCAATATCCCTCCCCCCGTAGACTAGCTCCGCGGAGCTGGAACTATTTTGAACTTGATTTCTTTAGAAGTCCCCCCCTCTTTATTCTGCCCCCTTTGTCCTGGGCAGCGACGGTCTGCGACGGCTTCAGTCTGCAGGACCCCTTATATCAGCCTTTCCCGGTCTTCGCCCTTTTGTGCTCTTCCGATCTCTGTTGTACGACCGTCGGCGACGACGACTCCCTTTTTGGTTTTTCCACGGTCTTCCGTCTCGTGTTCCTTTTCTTCCCCCCTTCGGGTAGACCTGAGACACAGCGACCATCACGATTCAGTTACGTTTTTTCAGCGCCACCCTTCCTTGAGGGTCGCTTCTTGCTAGGGTCCTCCCCTCGGTCGCCCACAGGTATTGCATTTCCTAAAGGTCCCCCATTTTTTTCCACGACTTAGAGAACTAGGATTCTTTTTTATTTCGGTAACCTTCTTCTCCCCGAGATTTTTTTATGGTCGTGACCCCCTCCCTTCCTCGCGTCAGTCACAATCTCCCCAAGACGGATGGTTTCCGGTTTTTACCGACGACCAGTCCCCCCATTAACCTGATAAGTTTCTCGGTTTTTTTTGTAGACCCTTTTTTTCGCCAGCTTCGTTGGACTCCCTTTTTCCGCAGATGTCATTCTCAACCCTTAAAGAAAGTAGACTTATTCCGTGAGATTTCCCCTATGGAGCCCCCCTTTTTAGTACTCTCACCCCCCCTCGAGGTCCTCCTCCCCTTTCTCTTTTGCGAGACCTTACGAGTACGCGGATCAGCTATTCTCATTCTGCGCCGTAAGGCGACCTCTCTTTCAGCCGTCAGATCTGATGACTCCCTATTTTGTTTCTCTGAGTTTTGACCGACCCACGCTTCGGGAGCCGGAGTTTTAGCATTCGCGGATTTCTTGCGTCCCTTCCCCTAAACGACGCCTCACCACCGAATACACGCGGTCCCCTTTCCCCCCTTGAAGCCTTCCAGGTGTGGACTTTTTCATTCCTCTGACCGACGTCTCTCCTCCTCCCCTCCTCCCAAGAGCTGCAGATTCGGTCCCCTGAGAAAGAAATTGAGCAGTCTTTCGTAACGAAAGAGCCACCCTACCCCCCCCCTTGTCCCTGTCTGTTGATTTTAATCTATGATTCTCCCCTTTTATCATCACAGCGTCCCCTCCCCTTTAGAGAACTCCTCCCTTCCCCGCTTTTCCCCCCAGTCCAGCCGACCACTTTCTTGGAAGTACCCGGGGTAAGAATACCACTTCCCCCCCCCCTTCCCTGTAGAAAGTCCCTTTAGGATAATTGCCCCCCCCTTTACTTTTGATTTCTCCATTTTTCCTCCTAACTCACGCTCGTTCCTTCTTCGAGCTCCACGAGTTCCCCTTGTGGCACGTGATCCCCTCTGAGTTTTCAATTCCTTTTTTTCCCTCCAAAAAGAGAGACTCCCCTCTTGTTACTACTAATAAGTTGTTTTTATAGAGATTAGCGCTTTTTCTTCTTCACCAGACGTTTCGCTTAGTTTTACTCTATCTCAGAAGCCCTTCTCAGGTGCTTTTTACATTTTTTTATCATTCCTCGTTTCATGGGTAACCTTCCTTTTTTCCCCTGTTCCCTTGGGACTTTCTTTCTTTCTCCTCCGGTTTTTTGGTCATGTCCTCTTTTTTTTCGAAAGCTGCTCCGCCCACAAGTTTTCTCTACCCGATGGTCGGGTCCCCTCTGCTATTCTGGAGCTCTCTACCCTTTCACCCCCCAAAGGCCGCCCCCTTCTTTTTTATTAGATTTCTAACACGCTGCTCCCCATGGTGCTCTCGCCGAGTCTTTTTCCCTTGCTTGTTGATTCTTTAGCGCTAGCCTTGTTATAAATTTGTTTGTTTTTTCCTCTTTTCGTTAACCCTTTCCGAACTTCCTCCTCTGCCAGCGGGATCGTTGGTCCTTGCTGTTTTTGTTCCTTTTAACCTACTTCCCCTTCCGATGACCTCCGATTCCCGTTCCTTCCCTGACGCGTTCCTCGCCTCCTCCTCCAACCTGCTCGCGTTTCCTCTTTTTTCCGGAGCGCTCGTCGCTCCCTCCTTTTCCGGAAAGTCAACTTTCTGATCGCGTACTAGTTTTCCTGATTTTTGTGAATTTTTTCCTTCCCTTTTCCGATTTTCACTGTGCTAAACCTCGAGCACTTCTAGAGAGGGAGGCTCCTCTGAATCCACGGAGTCATCCTTCTTTCTTTCTCCCAAAAAGCTTCTCCCCCCCGGAGGCTTTTCTCCCTTAATTCCCCCAGGATGTTAATTTTTTGTTCTTCTTGTGGTAGTGCCCTTCCACCCCAGTTCTTTTTCTGAGTTCCTGATTGTCCTTTTTTTTTAATACAATCCCCTTGACCTATAGGCTGTCTTTACATCCCCTTTTCTTCCTAAGGAGTGCCTTGATTTGATCTCCCCCGGCTGATGATTTTTTCTTTTCCCTTTCTCGGACCGCTGTCGACCCCATCGGGCAACGGATCCCCCTTATTTCGATTTTTTTCGTCTTTCCTCCTTGCCCTCTTTTCCTTTTGGCAGAATCGACCCTATCCAAGTTCATCACCTCCCTCTACTTTTCCCCCCCTGCCGACTCCTTTTTTTAGATCCCCCCCCTTCCCCCTCCCCTTGTTCTCGCTTGACATGACCGCTATAGTCGGCGCCCCCCCTCGGCGCCTCTTCTTCTTTCGGGTTATCGCCGGGCAGATGCCTGCGGTCCGATGCTTCCTTCATCTTCTTTTTTCCAAAGTTGGGCGCCCTTTACTTCTGGATATTTCCTTCCGTAATTACTACATAAAGAAATTCTTTGAGAGATTTTTCGCTTTCTACTTCTTTTCAGGCCCGCCAGCCACTTCCTCCCCCCTTCCGGGCCCCCTGCCGTTGGGGCCTGTTTTTTGTTTTTGTTCCTTTGGCCTCTCGGATTGAATCTTGGGCGACTGGGATACAAGGAACCTTACACCTTCATATCGTACGACCTCACGGAAATCTTCTTATTCTTTCTGTCCTGACTTTCTTTGTTGTTCATGGCGAGTCACTTCGGGCGTGATTCCCCCGCTGTCCTCTCCCACCTCTTCTTGATTCCCCTTCTTTTGAAAGATATGTGCCCCCCTCTTCATAGTTTCTCTCGAGACCCCCCCTTTTTTCGCCCTCTTTACCCTGTTCTCTACTCCCCCTGTAAGGAGGGAGACATGACCTTTAAGGGTAGGAGACTTTCTTTTCTATCAATAAATGCCTCTCAATCTACGGCTTTTGCCTTTCCCCCTCTTTGTGCGATCGAATTAAAGTCTAAGAAAGTAGAGTGGCGAAGATGTCCCCTTTAATCCTCGTGGCCCCTTTTTCCGGCCCCCTTCTTCTCCTTAACGTTTAAAAGGTGGGCTCCGCCTTTACGAGGGAGCGCTCCCCCCTTCCTGGACGCGTTCATGCGACTCCTTCTCCCAGGCGTTTTTTCAGTTCGCCTTTTTTTCCCCGCTTTCTCTACCAGTTTTTTCCGAGCGGTGTGCCTCCCGTTTACTAGTGGATATCCCTTTGTGGACGATGACCCCTTCTGCTTTAGGACAAGTCACTTTCTTTTTCTAGTATATTCCCGCCGTACCTCCTGGCTTTGTACGTCGCCCTTTTTTTCAGGCGAAGATATCTGGACCTCTAACTACCTGCGACACGTTCCCCTAGTTTCCCCTGTGGCGTAGTCCTCCCTGGTTTTCCCTCTCGGGCGAAGAGATTCTTCTATCAGAAGCCTTAGGAGGATCCCTTTCACGTTTAGATGCCCCCCCCCCCCCCCCCCCCCCCTCCCATCTTAATGCTTTCAGATAGGAGGCAGAAGAATTTTTCTTGGGAAGCCCCTTACGAATCTAGAGTGTTCTGTTTCTCTTTTTTCCGTGATCGCCCGGAATAAACAGTGGTCTCGGTGATTCTTCTCGTGCGTCCTCTAAGCAACTTCTTTGGACCCTGGGTTGGTGGACTACTCTCTTCCAAAGTGTGGTAATCCCTTTCCCCCAAGGTGCCTTTTCCCCTATCAAAATCCCCCCGCAGTTGGGAGAAAGGCTCTCATTCTCCCAGATTTTCGCTTTCCTATCTCTTTCCGCGCGACCCCGTAGAACTTCCCCCCCATACTTCGGCCCGTCTTTTTTTTCTTGCCCTGTGGCCCTGCAATTGTCTGTCACCGTCCTCTTCAGTGAACCAGTCTTTCATCAATCAGACGTTTTTTTTCGCCGCCTCCTCTCTTCCTCATTCCGAACGTCCTCCCCTTGTTTTCCCCCTTAAGCGACGTCGATAATAGATGATGGCGAGCGCGCCCCCGGCGCCGCCCATTTTTTTTCCCACCGACCATTGGATTCCCCCCCTTTCGTGCGTTCGACGCTTTTTTCCTAGTAAGCCATTTTGAAGTGTCCATGCCGTCTTTCCCGACCAGATGGTCCTTCCCTCCTTGTCTCCGTCCCTTTCAAGACAAAAGTCGAGCCGTAGGCCAGATATTTTGCGAACCCTCCGAGACCAGCTCCATTCGCCCTTAGAATAAGTTAACCTTCTACTCTGTATCCATTCTCCCCCCGGTCCTTGCCACGAAGAACTTCCTGGAGCCCACATTTCCGAACCCAGATTTTTTTCTCTTTTGAGAAGGCCTTTTTTTCCCACGCTCTCGTTCCCCCCTGGTCCGTATTCTCTCCCCGCTAGACAGGCACTGTCCCCCGACGGCGCGTAGACCCCTTCGTAAATTTTCGACGTGGCTAAGTTTCGCTTGATCCATTCCTCGCTCTTGCCGAATCCCCGGAAACGATACGGTGCTCAGTAGACTTTTTTTCTCTTTTTTTTTCCCCCCGATCCTTTACTTTTTTTCACCCCAGATCTTTAGCCTCGCCAAGTCTCTCCCTAAGGTTTCTCAGCGAGTAGAACCTCGTCCCCACCCCCTTTCACTTGGTTTCCTTTTTTCTCTTCAAGACTTTTTTGACCACACAATCTCCCTGCACCGCGCCCCCCGAGGAAGATGACGTTTTTACCACGATTTTTTCTACGATTTTCGATGAGCCTGGCTTACGGTCCTCCCCTTTCGCTTCCCCCAATGAATGATCTTCATAGATCTCCTTCTCGTAAGCCAGAGCTCCTTTTCTTCTCTGATATTTTCCATTCTCCCTATTTTTCTCCCCTAATGGCCATCCGCTCCCTCCCCCGACGGAGAAGGTGAGCCTCCCCTCAGCGGCACTTTTCTCTTGCAATGATCCGTTTTCCCCTCCCCCATTAGCTTCTGAGCTTCGGGCGTACCGGGGAATTTTGTCAGCGACGTTCTCTTGCTGATTCGTCCTGTCGGAGATAATGGAAGCTTCCCTCCCCCCGGCAGACGCGATCTTTCCCTCCGACGATATTTTCGACGACGACTGATCTTTTTTTTTTCGGCCCCGTTCTTCTGAAACGTCCTCTCGATTTTCTTAAACGTCGAGCACAACTCCCCCCGATCATCGGCGGAACTTTCTTCCCCCTACGAGCCCCCTCATGTGACGGCTCATGGCGCGGTTTTTCTGGTCCCCAGCGCGTCCGAACCCCTTTCTGTACCAGGTAGAGGGTTTTTTCTTTTCAAAGTTCTTTCAGGATCTTTGCGGGACAGCCTTCTCCCTCGGCTGCGGGAAGAGCCCCCCCCTTTCCAGTCTGTATTGTTCGAAAGCCCGTTGTCGTCCCCGATATCCCCTTTCTTTTCCGGGGCAGGCTCCTTTACGCAAGCGTATCCCTGAAACAAGCTTCCTAGCCTTCTTGGTAGAACCTTCCCGAAATAGTCTCGAGCGCTGTGGAGAAGCTTCTATCTCGCCGATAAAGTTCCCTCTTAGATCGTGCTTCGCTAGTTTATCAGCATTGCCCCCTCCCCCCCGCTTTTTTTCAACACATGCCGCTTCCCTCCTTTTCCGTAACTCCTCCCCTTTTTCTCGAAAGACCGAGTACGCGATCATCTTTTTTCGTCCTTTCTTTGCGCGAGGCATTTTATCCGTAACTTTTTTTGAGCCGCTGGTCCCCTTTTGAACCTTGGGGAAGCACTTTATTCGATGTCTTAGAGGAGCAGGCCTCATGCCGAACTTACTTTTCCCGACGCCAACGTAGTCTCCGGTTCTGCTTTTTCCCAGGTGTGGACCACTTCAAACAGCGGCACTCGTCCGCCTGGCTAGAGCGAACGCTCGAAAAGACAAGATCCTTTCCCTTCTTTTTCCGCCTCTTTTGTAATCTAATCCCCCCCGTTGTGATTTTTTTCGCGGATTAGAGGTAGATGATCGCCCCTTCATCAGAAGCGATTTTCCCTTTTATCCTGGATGGCGTGTATTCTGCTTTCCTTTCCCCTCCCCGATGTTCTGTCGTACCTTTTCTATGGTCGCACTTAACAGAACACGTTCTCTAGGTATTCTTTTTAAGGTGCCTACCCTTTTCGATGAGATGGCGGGACCCTTCAAATATCTTTCTTCTTCACGGACGCTCCCGAAAGACTGAGGAGATTTTTTTTTTCCAAGCCACATTCCCCCCCCCCTCATCCCCCTTCCTAATTCTTAGTTTTTTTTTTCTCCTTTTCGATGGGCTTGTGTCTAACGGAAGTAATCATGCTCTGCTTTCTCGTAGTGGGTTTTTCTCGTAACCTTTATTTTAGTATTTTAGCCCCGTTTTCTTTCGCCCGGGAATGGGTCGTCCCCCTTTAATGGCGACAGACATTTTTTTTCACGGTTTCCCCCTTTTCTGCTGACCCAATCGGGTTTCTGCGTTCTTCTTCCCCCTTTATGACTCAAGTTAGGTTCTTCAGATGGTAGGATAGCTTATTATAGTGGTCCACCCCATAAATCCGACAACCCCCTTCAGCGCTTTAGCTTTTTCTCTTCCCTTACTATGCTCCGGTAGTGATTTCCCCGAAGGAGCCGCTCTTGTGCCCTTCTTTAGATCTTCTTCCCCCTATTGAATCACTTTTGAACGACGCGCACGTCGAGCCCCCCAGAAAGCGGTTTTGGTGCTGTCGTACAGTTTCTTTTTGATGTTTCACATACGGCCTGCCACCTTCCCTCCCCGTTTCTTCCCCCTAAGGTTCTGCGCTGTCCTCGCTTGTCTAAACCTTTTTTCCATACGGACTCCTCGGTTTAGCCCCCTTCTTCCTCTCCCCCCTCTTTTAATCCTTTTTTTCTTCCCCCCCCTCCTTCACCTGGATTTTCTGCGAGGACTCCGGCTTACCGTGCAAAAGCCCTTTTTTCTCCTGCTCACCTCGCCTCCCCCCTTTCTTTCTGACATGTCTCTTCCCTTTCCTTCTACGAGCGGACTCCCACGACGAAAGAGCTCCTCTCACCTTCTTGGCCCTCGAGACCCCTTTTCCTCCTGCGTTTCTTTCTTTACTTTCTCCTTCCCCCGTCCATTCGTCGGTTCCTGACGCTCGTCTTTTTACGCCGACCATCTTCCCGGCTTCCCTTCCATTCCCCCTCTTTCCTTTGCCACTTTTTCTGATCCCCTGTGGCGGGTTCTCTTCTTCACCTGTTTCTTTTACTTCCCTTGTTTGTCGAAACTTTCAATGATTGTGCTGACTTTTTTTTACTCGCTCTCCTTCGGCTTTTCTCCTTTTTTTTCTAGTCGAAACCACTCCGTCCGTGCCTCCTAGTGGCCGAGCTTCATGTTTTTGTCGTCGCTTCACATGCCGCCTCCGCTCCTCCCCTTTTTTTGGCGCCGTCGACCGTCCCGGGCACTCATCTGAGGTCTCCACTATTCCTTTCCGTCGTTTTTTCGCCTCACGGTTTGGCGCCTTTTGATCCGTACCTGCCACCCTACCTTCCCCCTGTCGCGACCGATGAGCTCTCACTCAACGGGCGATTTTTCTTCTCTTGCTCGAGGCTTTAGGTTTTTTCCTCCGCAGATATCTTTACCGATGACCTTTTTCGCTTGATATGTGCCTTTCCGAAGTTGGCGACTTCCGACTCGGTACACGACATTTCCCCCTTTTTTTCTCAATTAGCTACGTCTGTCCCCACCCCCTGAAGTTTCCTCCTGAAGCCGCCGACAGGCGTTCACTGTTCACCACCTCCGAGTTGGCCCTTCCCCCTTTTTATACCTGTTATCTTGATGACCTCGCATTGTCTTTGAACAATCTTTCCCTTCCCTCGAGACTCGACCCAAGAGACTTCTAGGCAATAGACTCCTCTAGGGAGAACTGAAATATTCCCCCCCTATGAGAATTATATCTCTTCCGGTTTTCTCCTTAGTAGTATCCTAGATGTCAATTTTTCGGATAGCGTAACTAGCTTTAAGCGTTTTTTTATTTAATAATAGTGTTTCTAGGCCTCCCTAAAGGTCTTTTTTCCCCCCCCTTGGAGAACCCCTATTACAGAGGGCATCTCCCCCGGCCCCGTTATGCTCTCCCCCTTGCGGCAGGCTTAGACGTGCTTCCCCATTTTTGTATAGAAGGAGTTCTTTCTCCCACCAGATTTTTTTTAGGCTCGCTTTTTTTTTAGTGGATCGCCGTGTTCTTTCTAGGACCTCCCCTTGAAGGACAACTCCCCCGAGCATGATGGAGTTCGTCGAGTTTTCGACCCCGTCCCATTTGTTATAGTTGAAAATCTCGGTGGTAGGTTCCTAGGGATTCTCCTCTTCGAGTGTACACCGTTCCCCTCTGTTTCGTTTTCGTCTCCGAGCGGCGACGAGCTTTTTCTCCCCTAATTTTCGCGAGCCCCCCCGGTTTTCTCTCGACCCAATCCTATCTCCTCGGCGACATTCCCTCCGGGACAGGCGGGAAGTTCTTCCTGTTTCGCTCACAATTTGAGCCTCTTTTGCTGGGCGTGATCTTTTTACGTGCTCACCGCCTTTGGTCCGGTCTTTTCGCGTGTTCTGCAATACTCCCCTTCCCTTCCCCCTTTTTGTTTTCTCTCCTTCGGAGTACCTTGTTGCACCACGCTCAGTAGCAGACGAGACCCCTTTTGGCGGATTTTTTCCCGACCCACACTCTCCTTCTGGCCTATCGCTTTCTTTTTTTCACACGTCTTTCGTAAGAAGCCGTCGTCTTCAGTCCCGTCTCCGTAAAGGGTAATGTCAGCGCCACAAATTTTTTCGCTGCGACTCAAAGTCGTCCTTCCATCTTCTTTCCCCCGAGAGAGCCGATCCACGTCCCTCCGCCCGTCACTACCGCCAACAGTTCTTTTTCTTTCCCCGAGACTAGTTCCGTGAGCTTCTAGAGGAGCCGACCCCAAAGAGAGTCGAAGACAACTCCTTCGTTTTACAGGCCGTGCGCTCTTTACCTAGTAAGCTTTTTTTCCTGTTGTACTTTTTTCGCCGAGGTTTCCTCGGTTCCTAAACCGCTGCCCACCTTTCCCTCAGCTCAGAAGCTTCTGTTTAGGCAGCCACTTTCCGACCCTTCAGGCGACTTTTTTACTTTTTTTCCCTCCCCCCTGGCGGTTTGAACTTGGTCACCCCTTTTGTGAGGCTTCCGAGGAGAAAAACATGTTGCCACACGGCACCGATTGATTTCTTTCGATGGCGACGAGCCACGGGTCTGCTTTTCCGATACCAATCGCCTCTTCGCGCGTCCCCCTTTCTGCGCGATCTTTTCTTCTAATCCCCCTGCCTATCTTGACTTCCCTTCCAGGATGAGCGTCCGCAGGCTCCCTCTTCATTTTTCCTTGCCTTATTCCCTTCCTGTGAGCACGTAGACCCGTGTCTCGAACTTCCCGATTGCAGTCTTTTTTTTTCGTACCCCCTCTGCGGCAAGTTACCCTAATGCCCTACGTTCTTTTTCCCCCATCAAGCGAGTTCTTTCCCGAATGTTCCTTACATGTAACTCGGAGCAAACATCCTCCGTCATAGCATCTTCGGACTCTGAGTTCCATCTTCCCTTCTTTTCTCGCTCTGATATGAGCACTTTTTTGTAGAATTTTTTTTTAGCCCCCCCTTGATTTGAGCGATCACCATTTCTCTTTGACTCCAGTGAGTCAGTTTCATTCTTTGCCGGTGATTTTCAAAGCCTCGCGCCCCTTCCCGCTTCTACCGGCTCGGTCTCTCCCCCTCCTCAGAGGCGGCCCCTTTATGGAATAATTTTCTGTGGCGTGTCATCCTCCACCTGGATTCGTCTTTTTTTCGGGGGTTTGCACCGGGCCTCCTCCCCCTTCCTTCGACGGCTTCAGCGAATTTCCTGCTGCCCCCCGTTTTGCCCTCCCTCATTCTTTTTCCGATTTGGCCGATCCCGTGCCATGTTTGCGTTTCCGACTCGCTCTTGGTGTCGATTTCTCCTTCTGCACGGCTGGATCGGATTGTCTTAGGAACGTGTGATCTCTTTTCCGAGCCCCCCCCCACCCTTTCGAAGTAGTACGCTCCCTCGCGCACGCTTCCCTTCAGTTTTTTTCTGTTGAGCGTTCCCCTTCCACAGGTAGAGCATATCTTCCCCGCCGACATTCTCACGCCTCGCGTGCGCCCTCGGATGCTTTCTATTCCGCTTTTTCTTGTAGGCTTGAACGATCCGACGTCTGAGTCCTTTCTTTACGAGCCTGTCATTTTTGTCCTCCCCTCTTTGCGTCATCAACATGAACACTCCTAAGAGCGAGAATTTTCGCCAGGACGTCCTTGATCTGTGCTCCTGATGTCTTTCCTTTCAGATTAGTGATGGATTTTTTCCCTCCTCGAGGCTTTCCCCCCCGCCTTAGCCTCCATTGCGCGACCGACGAGTAAGAGACTCCTGAGTCCTTTTTTTTTGAAGGCGATCTTTCCGCTTTCTTTGATAGCCCGCTTTTGAGAAGAGCGCGTCCGTAAGAAACGCGTCTGGTCTAACGGGACTTTCGGAGCCTTCTTTTCGAACCCTTCCTTTTTGACGCAGACCACGCTCCCGTGCGTCCTCGAAGGCGGAGTCGGGCAGCCATTTTTTTTTTTGGAACCGGGAACATCCTCTTTTTTTCATGCTTTTCCGAACGCGTCCGTGCCCCCCTTTTCTCCTTCGCTTCCACGACCGTGAGCAGCGTTCAGTAAAGCGAAGACACACACTCGGTGGTGGTTGGGTGGTATCGGTTTTCTTTACTTCCGAATCCCTCCTCTCCCCATCGTGTAGAGCCCCCTAGTCTTTTAGAGTTCTCCGCCACGCCCAGCCCCTTTTTCCTTTCATCGGGTTCATCACTTCCCAGTCCCTCTGCCCCTTCGGTATTGATTCTTTTCACAAACCAACCCCTCGAGATGATCCTTTCGACGACGACTTCTCATCTCCCCATTCCATTCTTGCATTTCGTCGTGAGCAGCACCCTCCCCCCGCGAGAATCTCTTTTTTCCTCCTCCTTGTTGTTGTTTCTTTTTTTGTGGTGGTGCTGTTCCCCTTCCCTCATGACGATTGGTTTTTTGATTGATCCTCAAGACGCGCGAGTTCGTCGTCTGATAATCATCGAGACGTTCCTTGGCACCCTTCCTGGCTCGGTTGTCTTCTCTTTCTGGTCCTTTCTGCTTCCTCACTTATATCTTCTTGTCCTTCCCGAGAGAATTCTGCGCAATCACTTTTCTTCTACACGATTCTTTTTTCTTTGTGCTTTTATCTTCATCCCAAAGAAAACCATAGAAAAAGGATGGTCTTCGACACTTTTTTAGGGATCCTTAAGCTCTTGGATTCGGTCCTTTTCTTCTACTCAATCGTATGTTCCAGTCAAAAAGGATGACATACCCCCTTTCCCCCCCCTCAGTGCCTGAAAGAGGTTCCTTGAGTCTCTTTCCCGTTCGGCACATTTCCCTTTCTCGCCCTTGACTATCTTTCCCAGAGTTCGTGACTCGCGAGTCCGCTTGTCAACACCGCTTCTCCCGGTAATTTTTTTCCGTAACCCTTTTTCTCTTCGCGTTTCCTGACCTCATCTCATCCGCGTAATCGTCGGTAGCGCCCCCTGTCCCTTTGTTGTTCGGCTCTTAAAGTTTCCCCTTCGCAATTTTTTCCCCTTCCACTTGAATTTTCCTGTTCATATTGCCTCTGGCATCTCCTCTTTCACACTTTTCTTTTCGACGCTTTTCCTCATGACGAGACCTATTCGGTATGTTTTCCTTGTTTTTTTTTCGCCTGCTCACCTCCTTATTAGGAGGAGAGTTCCCCCCCGCTCGCGATAGTTTTCTTTCCTCCACGCAATGGGTCCCCCTCTTACCGCATCCGTCTTTTCACCTTTTTCAGCTCGTCTGGCGGTCTACATGTACCTTCTCCTCGATTTTCGGACCTTCGCGCCCCCCCTGGATCTGAGATTCCTGAGCGCTTCTTTTTCCCCGATGAGTGATGGAGTTTTTTTCAGCTTCAACGCTCCTTGAAGTCCCTTTCGATCGACCCCAGCGAGAGACTTTCTCGCCCGACGGCCTCCAAGACCAAGCGGCGCCGTCTTCCCTCTTTGGTGCACAAAGAATTTTGCAGAAGGTCCTTTGCCTGACGATCCCTGTAGTCTTTCGGTGACCCCCTCGCGCCTCACTTTGCTTTTTTTTAGCATTACTCTAACCTAACGAAATTCCCTCGCGCCGCTGAGCGCGCTCCGTCGCCGGTTTTGTTCTTTTGATTCGTCTCCCCTTCATTCATGAAGATTACCGATGGATTGCTTCTTTCGCTCGTTCCCTTTCCTTGGGTTCTTTGGATACACGACATTCACTTTTTCTCTATCTTCTTTTCCCCTGTGTTTACAACTGAATATTCCTGGGCTCCCCCCCCCTTCGCTGACGGCGTTTGGCGACGGCCTTTTCATGCGAGAGCTTTTTTCTTGCGAGTCTTGTCGACCCCCTTTCATTCCTGTTTCTTTTGACCTCTCTTTCATCTTCCTCGGCCTCTGTCGATTCGGAATTGTGCTCACGATTCCTTCTGGCCCGTCTCTTTTCTTCTGAACATATTTAATTGTCCCGTTTTTCTGCTTCCGTCGCCCTGTACGGCATGTCGCATATACGCTCCGTCGGCTTTCCGCTTTTCTTTCGAGAATTCCCCTCCCTTTGTCATTCTGCCGCTATTTTTAGTGCTCGTCGCCCTCGGACTTCAGATCACCCGGTGCCGTTTCACATTTCTCCGAGGTTTTCCTTGACCTCTATTTTCGACCCCACACGCCCCCGTGTTGTATCGAAGGAGTTTCGCGCAAGAGCTGGCCCGGCCGAGCGTTTTTTCTGACTTCTTTCCGATGAACATTCTCCTTGCGTTAATTTCAGCCTCCATTTCCCAGGATTTATTGCTTCTCGTCGACACGCCGAGTTAACTTTTTTTTTTATCCCCTTTTTGTGGGACCCTGATCGACTATTGCCCTCCCATCTCTTCTAGTACCTTTAACGACTTTTCTAGTTAGGTTTATGGCTTCTCGCGCGTTTTTCGAGTGCTCCCTCTGGGATTGAGGAGAGTCCCGGTGTGTCTATGCTACTACTTCCCCCTTCCATTTTCTATCACGTCCGAGTTCTTTTTTTGTTTTCCGCGCCGCCCTCGACTTTACGACGCGGATCTTTTTCTTTCGCAGTGTACTTTCCTTCTAATTCTTCCCTCCCCCCGATGTACTAGAATCTCTTCTCTTCTTCCGTTTTTGTGTTGATATTTAAAATGGGAAGACCCTACCCCTTCGCGTGACCCACTCTCCTATAATTCCCCTGAACTAGACCATGATGTTTGATCCTTCTAAAGACACTCCCTGAGTCCTCTCTCTTCTTTGTAACCGTATGTCCCCTGGCTTTTCCCCCAGGCCCGTAGCCTGTTCTCGCTGAGATCTCAGATGGTAATTGCCCCCATCTTCACACAGGTTTTCGGCGAGTCCCGGTCCCATTCTCTCAGCCATCTTCGACGCGTCCCAAGCCTCCTTTTCCGACGACCCTTGTGACCCTTTTCCCTTCTTCTCTCTTCTTCTTTTTTCAGGCGCGGCCTATAGAACGACAACTCTCTTCGAGACACGGATGTACAGGCGTTATAGCCCTCTTTCTCCCCCCCATGAGCTATTGATTTTCGACGGATGAGTGGCCCGAGGTTCCGATGGTCTTTCCCCCCCAAGTCCTCCAAGAGAAGCTACCTTCCTTCGAGGTTCCGTTGTCTCTTAAAACGCACCAGTAGACCTCCTGAGGAGCATAACTCCCCTCCTTTAAAGCAGTTCGCCTTAACTCGGTCCCCTGGAATCTTTTCCTTTTTAAAAACGCCCTCTAATTCTTGATTACGATTCCTACGATGAACCTCCCGCTGACTAGATCTCTTTCTTCCTTCTTATACGACCCAAGAGCGTCCTACTGAGCCCTTGTTCCGGTACAGGATCTTCCTTTCGATTGCCAAGACCCTCACTCCTCGGCGATCTGATACTTTTCGGAACGATCCGTGACCCTCCCTTCGACTGCGATCGACCCTTCTTGCCGAGGAATTTTCTCGGTTCTCCCCGCGCTTTGAATTCGCTGTTTTCCTTCCCCTGGAAGATATGAGCTCGCCGAACTCGATTTTTCTTATTTCTACCGTAGCCCACCTTTCTCTCGCCGTCCGACTATTTCCGATTAGAGGCGTTGAACAACTGATTGCCCGTAACATTTCTCTCTGTAGAGCCCTTTTCTTTGCCGAGCGAAGCGTTGCCCCCAATGCTTCTCTCAGCATTCCTTCCCGACTCCAGCGTCACGCCGCCGACGCTTGTCCTGTTCCCTAAAGACTAGTCTCCCGAGCAGCACGAAGCCGTCCCTTTAGGAGCTCTAGACTCCTCCTTTTTTGTTCGAAGTCAATTATGTATTTCTGATCGTGGTTCACTCTTTGACGGATTCTAGACGAAGGCATGCCAAGGACCGATTTCTTCATTTTCTTTCCCCAGTTTTCGACGATCTTCGGCCCTTTCGCCGTCGTTCGAATGGAATTTTTTATGTGTGGCCCCCACGGTCTCTTGCCCTTGATCGCATTGAGGAACGTGCTCGTTGAGATGCCGCATCCCCCTCGCCCAATCATTTCATATGGCTTAGTTCCCAATCCTCTTTACTCTTAGGGTCGCTGAGTTTTCCTCGTGCCCTTCTCTTCTGGACCCCTGTCATTTTCCCCGATTTACGCTTTTGTGTCCCCGCCGGGTGATTGCCCTCGGATGATCCTCTACGCCGATCTTTTTTTCCGTTCTAACGACCACGATTTTTTCCCGAAGAAGAAGACGGTTGCAGGCAGGCTCCTTTACGAAAGCCCATGAAACCCCTTTCATGTGGTTTCTCTTTCGACCTTCCTTTTTTTCTCTTGTGGAGCCGCTCGTTGATGAAGAACGTTTTTTCCAGGCCACTTGTACTCCTTCGTGCGATAGTTTTATCAGATCGCGTTTCTTTAAATTACCAAATTGAGGCGGACACGGACCCCTCCTCCGCGAGCCACGTACGATCTTAATTTTCTACAGGCAGAGAGTTTTGCGAGAAGTAGACTTGAGAGGCACGACGAGAGTTGAGCAGCGGAGCTCTTAAAGAACTCGTTGGAATAAACTTTTTCCCTAGCGTCGCGGAGTCTCGGCCGTTTACTCTTCAACCAAGCATCCCTTCGCAGAGTCGGTTCCTCGACGTGAGAGTAGGGTCATCCCCGTTTGCAAAATTTCTCCCTTTCGTCGCTCTCCCCCGCCTCACCCGTTTATTCTTCTGCGAGAGCAAGACCTTTGTCCCCACGTGGTCGTAATCGACTCTCACTGGACGGTGGCGTTCTTTCTTATTTTCTCTTTTCTCCTTTCCCCTATCCGAGCAGACCATCTTGTTTTCCCAAGAAAGTTGATGTCTTTTTCGTAGTCCTTTCTCCCATTTATTCAATTTCACTGCTCAGCCCCCTGTTAGCCCCTTCCCAGGTCTGTCTCCCCGACTTCTACCGACTTCTTTCTTTCATGGCGACGACGACACTCTGCGTCTCTTATCGATAGAGTCCTCCCTCCCTCCTACCCCAACCCCGACCTTAGTGAGCCCCTCCCCCGAATCCTCTTTGTTGTGTTTTTGATCTCTTTAGCTGGGATGGTGATGCTTTCTCTTTCCTTATGAAGATTTTTTTGGAGACTACTCCGAGAGAGAAGTACTCTTTTTGACTATCACTCTCTTTCCTCGGCACCTTCCTGGCGAGACGTTCCTTTTTCCTCCTTTTTCTGTTAGTGATGCTTTTTTACTTAATCTCTTTTCGGAAAGATCTCGCTCCTCCCTTTTCCCAAAGATGGATGCTCTCTTTTGATGTAGTTCTTCTCCTCTCCCTCTACATCTTTCCCGAAGTCCTTCTTCGCTTTCCCTCCCCTTCATGTCTTCCCCCGGCAGAATTCTTTATACGGCGCCGCCTTCGCATTAGTTTCCTATGTTTCCCCCTAACTTTCTTAAACCGTCTTTTACGCGCCGTGTACTTGGTAGGTGGTTGATTTTAGTCAGGTGATGGATGAAGCCCCGGCAAACTACGGGACTCTCAAGCTTTCCCAAAGTTATTCTTTTAGTTTAGTGTTATGAGATGACTCTTCTAAACAAGATATTTTAATTTTTCAGGTTTTCCTCTTCTTCTTCAGTAGAGGACGCAGTCGCTTATATTTCTAGTGGCTCTTCCCATCGGTCGTCGTGATCTTTTGTGGCCCTTTAGTAGACTTTTTTTGCCTTAAACCTCCTTGAATATCGAAGGGACTGTTCCCCCTCTGAATCTTACTAGCTGACGTCCTTCTCTTCTGCGTACCCAGCGCCGCCTTTCATGGTGAGACGATGGCGTCGTTAGGCCTTGACCGTTTGTCGTTTTTTTCGTCTGGATTTTCACTGGTCACAAGTCTTTTTAAACCCCAATTAACCTTTTGAATTCGAGGGGAGCTCCTTCAAGCCCTTTTGTCGGCCTTCTTATAAGGACAGAGATGTTTTTTTTGTCGAACCGCGCAATTTCCCCCCAGGACTAGGAGCTTTCTTTCTGTTTTAGGAATATTTTTGGGAGGTGCGGCAGCGACAGTCAGTTCATCCCCTATAAGGCCTTTCAAGACTTTGTAATCCTCAACCCGCTGAGGTATTTTTTCCTTCGAAGACTGCCGACATCTTTGTTCAACACAAGCGCTCAGTTAGGAGGAGCTTGCAGGCTTGTGCAGTGCATAGTCACTGTCCTTTATCCCCGGCGATGCCCTTTGAAAAGTTCTTCGCTATCTTGTGCGATCTCCTGGACCTCATTCCCCTCTTGGTGCGCGCGTCACCTTCCTTGATGTATCTGTCTTTTTGATTAACGACACGCGATAGACTCTGCAGATGACTCTTTTCGTTCGATAGTTTCTTAGTCCGAATATTATTGTTGACACGGGATCGTCGGACCTACATTCCCGTATAAGGATTCGAATAGTGTTAAACTTATATTTACTAGTCGTCGGCTCTACGGAGATTTTTTCCCCCCGAGGCTCTCGTTCGGTCTCGTTTAGCACATCTTGCATGATTTTTCCCTATGGCGAAGGCGTATGTACGATATTTTTCCCGCATTATGTATATACACGTAGTTCCGCCTTCCGAGAAGAGGGGATTCCAGGAAATATTTCAGTCGCGCTTCGAAATAATTCTTTGCGATCATTCCTTTCCTGCTCTGAAAGCGCTGTCTTGATCATCGTTCATCAAGCCCTCGAGTCGTTTCCTCTTGTTCTTTTTCTTTCTAATAGTGATTCTTTTCATTCCCTCACGTCTTTTTTTACATGTGGGAGAAAGAGCCCTTCTTCTCGACTTTTTTCCCGCGTTAATTTGTTAATTGGATTAGACGTGATCATTCCGCCGTCGTTATTGCGCACGTTTCCCTAAAGGATCGAGTCTGGGCGTAGATTCTGCTAGTTTGAATCTTTCCCCCCAATCTTCCCTATCATTAGTTACACCTGAGAATTGATGCCTCGTCGATCCTGCTGCCGGTTCTCCGGGTCTCGACCTGGGGGTCGGCGCGGGACCGCGCGGTTTCCCTTTTCATCTATTATCTCGTTGCGGAAACGTTCACGACGTTTTTGTGAGTACGTTTTCTTTGCTAGACTTTTTCCCGATCGGTGCGCCGACTTTGCCAGCTTCTCTTTTGGCTCTGGCCTTTCCTTTTACCTCTCGCTTTTTCCCGAACGCCGGCTTTCGGGAAGGTCTAAGGTTTTCCGCAATCCCTACTCTATGGTCGTTGAGGCTCTTTAACAGAGTTGTCACAGGTATTCCCTATGCCTACTTTTCCGAAATCTATCTCTCCCTCGTTGTTGTTTTTTTTTCCTTTCGGCGGAAAGCCAAGCTTTTTTCTAGAAACCTCCCTACTATGTTGAGCACCCTTCATTCACGCCAGAAAGATCAGTTGCCTTCTAGAGGGCGGTTTTCGGAGCTTTCCAGCAATTTGGAAGAATCTTCCTTCAGGAATGCCTAGCTATAGCAATTAATCTTTGCCGAGCCCCCCCCCTTGGAGCTACAGAGGCAGGTTCCTTCGACCTCAGGTTCGAGCCCCTCGCATCCAGGCGACCCTCTTCCGCGCCCACCGTCGTTAACGTGTAAGCGGATATAGTTCCCGCCGCCGCCCCCCCCTACTCCCCACCGAGAGGGGTACCGTTCGATTCTCCCGTAAGCCAGACATGCGTTTACGTTGTTCCTGCCTTTCTCTGCGATTCGTGTAACCCGGCCCCTTGTCCCCCTTTTCGAAAGCCAATTTTTCGAGCGAGCCGTACGGCCCTCTTCGCGCCGACATTCAGAGACCGGCGAATGATTTTCGCCCTTGTCCGCCTTCGGTCTGCACTCGCGTTACCTGCGTTCGGCCCGCCTCCATCAGTACGGCCACATGTGGACCTTTTTTCTTGCTTGATCTCGACGAGCACGAGGAGGACCTTTTCCTTGCTGAACATTTCTGCTCCTTCACGGCGCTTGGTCCGACAGCCTTCTCCCCTTTTTCTCCTAACAGGAGCCCCTATGTTTCCCCAGTTATCGCCGGGCGTCTTTTTCTCACAATGAAATATTTATTGCCCTAGGACCCTTTCTTCGAATTTCCCGGACCCCCCCCTTCCTCCGGTTGAGCACTGACGAGTTGACATCCTTTTTCAGATGGTCACCAGATCGGTCTCCTTCTCCCATTGCCCCCCGTTGCGAACAGGAGCAGCTGATTTTCTACTTTAATTTTTTTTGCGCATGAACGCCTGGCCCACAATCCTGCTCCCTCCTCTTTTTCAGTTGAATCCGATGACGTCTTTCTTAGCTTTTCAGAGCGTCCCGTGGAATTTCCATTCTCTTTTTTCGCCAAAATGCATGCTTTCCGAGCTTACGTTTCCGCAGAAGACAGCACAGATGGCAGCCTTCCGTGCGGCTTTTTCAAAGACTAGAATCCCCAGAAGAACTGGGCGAAGGGGCTGGCGGATTCCTCGGACTTAATTGAGTTTGTGTCGAACTCCCCCCTCTTAGCTCCCGGATTAGGCGCAAACGTTCTGTAACCTTTCCCTTCACGGATGCGTTTCAATGGGAAGAGACTTGTTTTGCATCTGGAAAGGCTCATCGGAGACTGCGACGGCTTTTCGCCAGAAGATCATTGTAGTTTGACCCTCCGTCAACGTTCGTTTGTGGCGCCCGGCTTTCCTGGCATTGTTGTACGGTGAGGACCGTGAGAGGGTAGCTTCCTGCTCAACAAGTTTCACGATCATCCCCTTTCAATTCAAGCACCTAAGATACAGATCCTTGTTCAGTGTCGCGATTTTTTACGACAGAGGTCTCTTCTGGAACATGGGGCATGCTTTTTTTGCCTGGATAACAGAGATTACAGACGGTGTTGTCGCGCACATAGGCTGTGAAGAGCACTAACGAGATAGTGATCTTTTTTTCCTCGACGAGCGTTTCCTCCCGTCTTACTGACGCCGGAATTTTTTTGAACGCGGACGCCCATCGATGTTCCAAAGGCCGCCGCTTATGATGGTGCCCTTTCCCGAACTAGTCGCTTGTGTGGCGGTAGAGGTCGAACCCTACCCGTAAATGGCAAGCCGTATTCAATTAAGTCTCGACCCTCGGTCAGTCGATTACAACTGTCTTAGAGAAAGAACGACTCGATTCTCGCCCCCCGCTTTTCATAAGCTTATTTCCCTGAGTCTCGACGACCTTCTAGACGTAGACGATGCGTATGACCCTAGAGTGTTTTTTTCTTCTTTCGACTCTAATCCCCGTTCTTTAGAGTTATGCAGGCCAGGTGCCTTTCAGCATCACCCTCCCCAAACAGAGCCCCGCCTTTCTCCGATTTGCGCGTCGGTTCTCCTTTGTTGGAACGTGAAACAGCTTCCCCTTGATTTTCCTTACGGGCATTGCTTTGTCCGGAACCTTCCCCAAGATTTTTAGGCGAGAGAACGCCTATCCTTCAATCGACTCTCCCCCCCCTTTTTTTTGCGGATGTGTCTCCGATGGATCTCGATCCATAAGCTCCTCTCCCCTCCCTCTTTGTATTACAATTGATGGAGGCTCTTTATCCGACAGCCCCGTCCCTCTTATGTGATCCTTTACCCTCCTCACTTTTTCCCTCTTAGAACAGGTCCCCACTGAACTATTTCCATGAAAGTATCTTTGATGAGCAGGAGACGACCTCTCTCGTTTTTCCTCTCCACGACGCGTCCCCCCATTCTATCGCCATGAGTCAAAGTCAGTGCTCTCCCTCCCCTCGAGCCTCCTCGTTTGATTTATCGATGTGGCTTTTTTTTCGAGCCTCCCTCTGTCTGGTCGCGTCTTTTCTTAGAGAAGACCAATTCTGAGTTAGTCGTACGCACATTGCTCTTCGTAGTATTTCATGGGTCGACCTCCCCTTCTTTTATACGTGTTTTTCGTTCTGATCCGATCCATTATAGGTTTTTGGGCGGCGAAATCTCTCCCCCATCCCCCCTTTAGTGATATAACGTTTCAGTTTCTTAGTGGGCTCCCTAAATCTAAATCCCCCCTAAGCCACCCTATTACTCCCTTTCTAAAGGTTTTTTCAGTCGCCCTTTTTAATAGTCCCGTTAGAGATAGCTTCTTCATCCCCCAAAGTTTCAGTTCCCTCCGACTCGTCCCCCCTTTTTTCGGTTAGGGGTGGCTTTCCCCTTTCCTTGATTGCTGATCTTCACTTCCTGCTATATTCTGTAACCACGGCAGTATTCCCCCCTGAGCAGATGAATTTAACGATCAGATTCCCCAGTCATCTTTTCTCGGCTCTTTTCCCCAGAAGAATTACTTGTTTATAGAGTTAATCTCCCCTGTAGCGCCTACGTTTTGGATTATTTTGTAAAACTAATCAGAGAAGGTCTTGATCAACACTCGCGCCCTTCCCTCTGGAGGATTGCGTCATCTACTTCCTTTTTCCAAGGGCCAAGATTTTACGGGCCTGGCGACCCTTTCCTTCCTCTAATAGGAGTGGTAATGGTGATGGTCTGGCTTCAGGTTGTAATCCTTTCCTCCGGCTTTTCTAGTTCTGACGCTCGTCTCAGTTGACAGACTACCCTCCCCTTCAAGATAGGATATCTTCCCTCATCCGAGGGCGCTCCCCTGTTCCAAAGATCTTCTTATACTGCTCTTTACCCTACATTGTAGTCCCGCTTTCCCCCCCCTAAATCCTAACTCAGGATCTGATTGTATTTGCGATCGGGATGGCTTTGCTTTTTCCCCCTAGCACTTCCCCATCGATCCGTTTCCTAAGACCGTGGCCGTCTCTTTCGTACCAAGTTCGTGTGTTCGTCTCGACCCTTTCTCGTCCCTTTCTCTTCCCATCTCCTTGATTTGAAAGACGGCTGAGCAGCTTCCTTCTGTGCTGCCTCCTTCGCACATCCGGCCCTCGCGTGCCCACCCGGGTCTCTCCTACCTTTCCCTCCTTCGACCTCCACTTTCCTAACCCCAGTAGGCCGCTTCTCTAAAAGTGCGACGATTTCGGCTTTCTTTCTTTTCTTCTTTCAGAGATCTATTCCTGTCTTGTTTCTCTTCCCTTGCGTTGGAAGATCTTTCTCTCCTTCCTGGGGCGACTTCTCTTTAACCTTCCCCTTTTCTCGCTAGATCGACCACAATGTCTCCCTCCTCGTCGCTTTTCCAGGCGATGTGGGCGTCCTCGTTTTTTCAGTGCGAGAGGCCCCCCCCCACTTCGTTCTTCCCTTCCTTCTAAGAGCTGCTCTTGTTGCTCCCCTCTGGAGATCCTTAGGCCGTACCGATTTTTCAAATTCCCTGTAGATTTCTCCCCCTGATAACCTGCTTTTTCTATTTTTACGAGCCTCCTAGGGCGCCATGACTATTTCATGGTACGGAGTCCCCCCGTCCCCCCCTCTATGGAGATAATTATTGGCCGACCTCCCCCCTGGAGGATCTTCATTTCAAGAGCAGAGATCTTCCTCCCTGCTCTCCCCCTGGTCTTTTTTCCCCCTTCGGCCATGGCTAAGATTCTTCAGGGGAAGTTTAATTTTCGACCCCTATGCCTACGCTTTCCTTTCATCCCCTTTGACAGAGTTTCCTCGGCCCCCTTTCCGGATTAGACCGTGTTCCGGTGACGACGGTCGTTACGAGCACCGAGCTGGCCTGGTTCCTCTTATGGGATTCTTCTTTTCTCCCGTGTTGACGATGACCACCTTTCATTCAGGGCTCTCCGGCATTACCCGTAAACTTTCTTTCATATAATTTAGAGACCCTCCCCCCCTTACCTTGTTCTTTTTTTAGAATAGCGGTGGTAGGAGCCCTCTTTTTAGAGTCATCATCCCCTTTCGTTCTCCCCACTTCAACGACCTGGTTTTAGTTAGGGCGTTCGCTGGACTTCTCCTCTCCCAGGCTCCTGCATTCCTGCCCCCGGAAGACTTTTCCGGTGCGCTCGCCCCGGTGTGGAGTAGGCCATTGACAAATATTCCTCTCTCAGGAGTTTTCCTGATCTTCCTTTCCGGAATTTTTCCTCGAGAGTACCTACGAGATATGGTGTAGTGTATATACTACCCATTGTATAGGTATACTCCGGTTTTCCCCGCTCCCTGGTTCTTAAGAATATCTCCCCCTTAATACCTCCTTTTTAGAGTCTCTTTAATCTCGTGACCACGCTCCTCCTATGAGATCCTCCTTTTTTGGAGCACCAGATTCACTAGACAGCTCATTCCTTCCCTTTCCTGGCCCTTTTTCCCAGAAACTTTCCCGAATCCTCCCGTAGGCTTCCTCAGAAGAGATGAAGTCCTCCTCTGGTATCCCCCCCCCCCACCCCCGAGGATGTCATGTCCCCTATTCGCAAATTTTCTCTTTTTTTTTCAGCCTCTTCTCCCTCGACGACTCTTCTGACACCCGATGACCGTGTACGCTCCTCCCCATAGATGGCGGGCCGCTAGCCCCTTCCTCCCCCTGTCTCCTCACAGGAGTTCCTGGCTGTTATAGCCCGAAAAGAATGAGCTACTTTTTCCTGTCCCGGTTCTCCTTCCCTCTTAATAGTCCCCCCTGATGCCCCCTTTGCTGATCTCTAGCCTCCTAGCGTTTCCCTCCCCGGTGAGCACTCTTCAGGGCATTACCCCCCTTCAGTCCCCCCCGGCACCCCTCCTTGACCGCTTTCCCACGCTTTCGTCGTCCCCCTTCGGAGGATAGTGACTCCCCCTTTACCGGCACCTCCTCATTCCTTTTTCCAGCCGATGGCGATCCTCGGATTTTTTACAGCCTTTTTCGACGCGAGGCGGCTTTTTTCTGACTATCCGACCTCTTGTCGACCAAGGTCCCTTTCTGATCCCATGCTCCCCTTTTATTCCTAGAACCATGTACTGGCCCCCCTCTTTCTTCTTTCCTGGCGGACACTTTGTTTCCCCGTAGCCTTCTATTTTTTTCCGTCCTATTTCCTCTGTCTTCCTTGGTAACAAGATCGTCGGTCGACTTCCTTTTTCTCAGGATACTCTTTTTGCGAACATTCTTATAAATAGAAGAACTCGCCCTTTTCCGGCATAACTCCTTCTCCCAATAGAAGTCAGAGAAGCGCGTTTTCTTCCCTCCCAATTTTTTACCCCTCTTTGAAGTAGCATATTTGTTTTCTCGTTCTACCCTTCTTTCGTTTCCTACCCCCCCCCAGAAGAGACGCTCCCCCCCCCCGGCATTTTCCCCCCCCCGAGTACGACCTTAAGAGGCCCGATTCTAGGCTTATGAAGGATCCCCCTTCAAGCCGAGTCCTCACCCTCCCCCTTATCCCCTCTCGCGCGCTCAGCTTCTTCCAAGATTGGAATTGTTCGGAGTTCAGTCAATTACTGTTGATTCGCTCCCTTACTTCGTCGCGCCTTCTGACATCTTTGGGATGCACTTTTTTGTCTGCCCAGGCTGCTCAAGCTTTGAAAGCCTCTTCTCAGATTCCGATCTGGCACATTTTCCCGGCCGATACAGAACGCTGTGTGTTCCTCTAGGTCTTATTTCTGTTGTGTCAATTTCTCTTTTGAGGCCAGATCACCCCCTCCCCCCCCCCCCCCCTAATCATCGTAAGAGCCCTCTTCAATCCTTTGGTAGTCCTATTTGCTCGGTGTTCTCCCCCCCCTTCCATCATCCCCTTATTTAGACCGCCGAAAGGATTCACGTGCCCTTTAAAAGACGGTGAGTCCCGTCATGCGGGTCATTTTTCTCTTGTCCTTTTCCCTGAACGATCCGCCCTTCCTCGCCGACAGTCTCTCTGTTGGACTGGCTTTAGTACCTACTTTTCATAACCATGAACACTTCCAAGTCTTTATATTGGTCAGCCATTCCTTAACTCTTCATATTGAGCGTGTTCCCTCTTTCCGTTCACTCTTCCTAGGAACTTCCGAAAGTAGATGTTCCAGTTTTTACCTTCTCGGCTTGCACGTTCCCCAGAGTTCAGCCGAAGCCTAGGTGCTCACCGTAAACACTCTCTATCTTCAGTTCCTGCTTCCTCCTAACGAAGTAGAGAGGACTCCCCCCTCTTAAGACCGAGCTTTCGAGCTCTGCGAACCCGACCCGCGTCGTGAAGTTCAGGGACTGTTTAGCACTGGTGCCTGACCTTCTTTTAAAGACCATCAAAACCTCTTCGCTGTCGTTTTGCCCGATTTTTGCGAGTTTTTGTGGAACCTCTTAACAGAGGCGGCCCACTTGATGAGAGGGCAGGCGCCGAAATCTTTTCCCCCCATCTTTATTCTTCTATACCAAAAGACCCCGTCTGTAGTAATCGACCACCACGCCGTTTTTTTTTCGTTTTGATTTTAGATGTTCACCTCTTAGCAGCGTACCCATCTCTTTTTGCACGGACCCTTTCTCGGCGTAGAGCTTTCGATCCTGCCTTTTCTTGCCCCAGCCTCCTTACATCGGCTCAATCTTGCACAGAACTAGGAACAAAGGTCTTTCGCCAGGAAGGTTTTTACAATGCCCGTCTCGAGTTTCTTTCCGCCCTTTTCTTTATACGAAACCTCATCCCAGAAGCCCAAGGAAAGGCGGATTTTTTCCCTCGTGGCCCAGCCGAGTTTTTATCTTACTGTTTGTTTTGTTAGATCTCGTGTGGCTGGTGTGATCATTCGTTCCTCTTCCTTCGTGATGGTGCTTCTCTTTTGATTCGACGCGCGAGTCTCGAAATGATCAGACTCGAGACGTCGGCCCATCCTGAGAACGACCGTCTTTAAGTGTCTGGGGAAGTGTGCCTCCCGACCGGGTCTGGGCGTAGACGAACAGCTCACCAACTAAAGTTCGTTTACACGATGTTGCTTTTTTGCGGTTGTAGACTCCCTCTAAATTCCCACCAAGCACGTTTTTTTTTATTCGATTACGACCGTGCTAAAGAGTAGTCCCGATTGCAGCTTTGTGCTGCGTTCGACGTTTCATCAATCAACTGCTTTTTCTTGTTTCCCTACGAGTTCCAGACCGAGGCTTTGGGCTTTTTGAGGGATTCTTGTTCTGAAACGCCGACTTCCGGAAGAGTTCGATGCGCGCCATCCCCAACGTCTGTATCTCTCCGGCCTTAGCCTTCGCGCCCCTAGGAAGGAAAGAAGCTGATAGCATCTGGCGCTCCCTCGGAGGAGTAGTGCTCGGCATCGTGCAATGCAAGCCTCTAAGGCGCTTTTTTTATAACTGCACGTTGTGGCGGCCTTTCATATGCTCTTTCAGATCTGCCAACGCGCAATATCGACGAGGTCGGCGTTTCTACCTCCTTCGGAGGTTTTTCTGGCGTCGGTCTTTTTCCCAGGAACCTCTTTCGTCCTGCGTTCGACTCTTTCTATTCGTTCGACATTTCGGCCCCGTCCGCATCCGAGGGCTTTCCCCAACAGGCCCCGCTCGGGATTCTCCTTTCCCCGCGGCCCCTGTGCCAGAATCTTTCGCGACCGCTTCTGAACGGCAATCGCGACCAAGGACTTGCCTTCCTCTGTGAGAGTAACTTCGTTCTATTTGATGGCCTGCTTTTGCTAGGAATCCCTAGTCCCGTTACCCTCCTTCTCTAAGGCTCTTAACCCTGAAGATTAGACCACAAAGAGACCCTTCTCTAGTACCTTTCCAGAAATGTAGGAGAAAATCTCGTCTCTGCTTGGAAAGTTCGGATAGAAGGGGGCAGATGATGACGCTTCACCTTCTTTCACTCCTTTTTTCAACCTTTTTTTTCCCGAATCAGTGAGGATCCCCCCTTTCCTGACTTTCGAATCACTTCCACTAGGTAGATCCTTTATAGAGATGGCTTTGATGATATTTGTCAGGATTACGGAATCACCGCGAAGATATTATAATGACCGATGCCTCTGTGTCTTTTACTGTTAACGTCTTTCCCAGGAGTGGAGCTAGTTGGATAATGAATTGTTCTCTTTCTTCAACACCTTCAAAGGTTTCCTCCTTCCCCCTGAGCGATTTTCCCTTTTTTTTTCAACTTTCTTCGGATCGGCTTACCCTAGGGTGGAGACGTTTATGAAGAGAAAAACTTTCCCTCGTTAGATTTTTTTTTTACTCGATGATCCTCCCTTAGGACTACTCAGCCGATCTTTTTTTCCACAATATTAGAGGAATCGACCCCAATGTAGATCTTTCTACGCCTCAGGATCCTTTCCGCATTTCCGCGAGCTTTTTCTTTCTTCCCCCCCAATGAAATTTAGGAGCCTTCCTCACGAGCACTCTCCGGCTGGCGACTAATATAACCTTCCTCCTCCCAGTCCCCCTCCCTTGAGATTTTTATAAAGCGCTTTGTAGTAGAGGAATGTTCCTCTGTTAATTTTTTTGTTCCTCCTCGTGCCTATTCCCTCCCCCCTTTTTTTTCTCTTTCCCTCCGTTTACACATGTTTTTTCATGCATAAGAGGAGCGCTGCTTTGAAAACGAGTTAATGGCGCCCTCAGTCAACTTTCTGAAGGATTAGCAGTTTCCCCTTCTCCTGGTCTAGACCCTGAGACCTTCTCCGGATCGAGCTGTTTTGGAGAATAGTGGATAGAAGTGTTGACCATACCATACTTGACACCGTTGCGAAGATATTCATCCCACTTCGCTGGATTACTAGAAAGAAGGGTTCCTCATGCGTAGGTGTATTTCATCGCTTCGCTTTACGCGGCCTTACATATATTATATCTGAGTAACGTTAACTACGTGGGCAGGTTGAGCGTCTGGATTCCCTTGTCCTTACGATCTTCTACGACTGGCCTTGCGACGAAACCGGTGTGGCATTCATGACCCCTTTCCTGTATTTTGCATCGGCCGGCTTTTTCTACAGTGTCCCTCCGCAAATAGAGAGGCCGCCCGGGGGTTTTTTTTTTTTTCTTGTGTTGGTTGGGGGTTTGGGGGTTTTTTTTGGGGGCTACTTTCCGCGGGTTTTTTGTAAGATCTGCTTCGTTCAACCGAGATCTAATCAATCTATATATTTTCCCCTTTGTTTTGGTGATTTTTTTTGACCGGTGACCCCCCTAGAATCTTCTTTTTAAGACCGCGACCAAGCTGTTTTCTCACGGCGATACCTCCTATAATAGATTTTTTTTCCCTGAGGCTGCTCTCCACGTAGAGAACTTCCCCTCCAAGCGGCGTAGGAGGCTCCCCACCTTAGAGAGTTAGTCTCTCGGCCTCTCCTCCACACCTTTCTTTTGCTCCCCCTGGACGGCAAAGTCCTACATCAGCAATCTCTCCTGCGAGCCTATCCAGCGACGAAGTTCCCTCCCCCCCTTTGTGAATTTCTACGCGATAAATGACTGAGAGGGAAGATCCTTCCTTTGCGAACCAAGCTTACTTCACGACACCCTCTTATTTCCCCGTTCCCTTCTCGACCTTCCTCCGAATGCGCTTCTTTTGTTAGGAAGGGATCTTTTTGCCGATGGTCCTCGTAAACACGAGCTCTCCTGCAGACTCCCCCATCCCCCGCTCCTTCTT
>Ga0179593_1489100_pt1 | contig 35356 bp, 34 predicted proteins | sample CZODoug2_1_08_16_FD_185931 | JGI IMG/M metagenome (GOLD analysis project Ga0179593, IMG submission 185931) | Vadose zone soil fungal communities from Angelo Coast Range Reserve, California, USA - CZODoug2_1_08_16fungal (PacBio error correction) | ecosystem: Environmental > Terrestrial > Soil >... | reverse complement strand
TGGCTTTACGAGCGCCCTTAAGATGTTGGCCCTTTCTCTTTTTCGAGGCCACTGACCATGTGCAAAATTTTTGCTTGTACTCTCCTGGCCGTCGTCCTCTGTTCTTCTTTTTTCCACTTGCGCAGTTTATTTGACACATTTAGCCTCTGAATCCGGGAAGATTTCCCCGACGTCGTCTTTTCCTTCAATATCGGTGCGCCTCCTCGCTCTCCCCTCAGTCACCTGCTGCATCGCTGGTCCGCTACCCCACTGCAAACCCCTCAGGGCAGGTCTCGAAACCTATCTTATATAGGAAGGTACTCTCAATAATTTTCCTCTTCTATCTACGAGATTTTTCCCCCCTCCATAGTCTCCAGTTTGTCCCACATCATTTCCAAATGTACCGAAACAACCGCCGGCCCTCCAGAAAATATTAGTCAGCTATAGTTTTTTCTCCTCCTTGTTTTTCTCTCTCTCTCATCCTTGGTTAGACCGTCTTTCGTTAATGTGTCCTTTTTTTTTTCGGCTCTTCTTCGCACATCGTCTTTAGTTCTCTCGATGTTTGTCTGTGTTGGATCCATGTTCCTTTTCGTTCTTCTCTAGTAGCCTCTTTTGTTTCGTTTTCCTCTCTTTACTACCTTTCCTTCTGTTCCGACTGCGGGAGAATGCGCCGCTCTTCGGTATTGATTTTTCTTTCCCTCTAGTATTTTCCCCTTTTTGATTGCGGCGGCTCGTTCGACTCTGATTTCCTCGGTGACGGTTTCCGCAAATACCGTTGTATCACTATTATCTATAGCATCGGCCATAGACCCTTTCCCTAGGCCTTATTTTTTAAGATTTTTCTCTTTGCTCCAAACGGATTGACCCCAGATTGCTTCTGGCAATTTCTGCCGTATTCGTCGTCACCTTTATCCCCTCTGTCGACCCTGATCTTGAAGCGTCCCTGCGGCTTTTTCAATGCATTCCCCTTCTTCGAGACTCTTTACGTCGACGCGCCCCGCTTTAGTCTTCTTCAACAAGTCTTTCACACCTCCCACGTCTTAAGCTGATGCGGATTCCCTACTCGGGGTGCGCCCCTTTTTTTCCCGGCCCAACCAATTTTTTCTGATTCCCTGCAGATTCTTGCTTGTTTCCCAGTCAAGCCTGTTTTTTCGCCTGCCCAGAGACCACCTCACTAGAGATCTGCAGATCTGGTAATCGCTGACAGTTGTTTCGTGTTTTTTCCAACACATTTTGGTCTTCGGGGGCATTTTTCCGTCTGTACCATCCCTAAGGCAGTTGATCCTCCCTGAAGACAGACTTCCTTTTAGTTTCCTCCCGGTCTGAACCTATTCCGGAGCCTTTTCTGGAAGTTTCCTGCCACCAGCGAGGCTGTCTCCGTCTTTTTCGTGCATCCGTCCTGTCATATCCTAATCTCCCTTCAGGTGCGTGGGCTCTCCCCCTGACATCTCCCTTTCTCGCCAAATCCTCCTGTTGTTTTTCTGCTGTCGAACGGTTTATCTCGCATTTCTCTTAGCTAGTTTTCTGTCAGTTTTTCCCCATGAATGAAAATACATGGTTCTTTCAGCCCCTTTCTTTGCTTAACAGTTTGCGGTTTCCACCGCTCTTTCCGCCCCTTGTGGGGTTCTTTTCATGGACTTCTATCGTCGAGAAGCAAACTCCCCCCTGGGTGTCTTTTTTTCCCCTTCCCCGTTTTTTTAAATTTTTTCCTCCTCCTTGGTTTTACACCTTTCGCCGTGGCGCGTTCTATCTCGGCCTCGCTGCCAGTGCGGTTTCCATTTTTACTTTTCCCCTCCCTTTCCTGTGGGCTTTGCCTGGCTTCTTTCCCGGTACCCACTTTTGTTTATTTCGACTTTGGATTTATCCTGCGCTTTATCAGACCTTCGACGCTTAGTAATCAGCTTTTCTATCCTTGCGTCCCCTTCTTGCGCCTCTTCCCCGTAAGTTCCCCCAGTCCAAATCGAGGGACCCCGGCTGCCTCCCCCTATCCCCCGATCACCCACATCCGGTGTTTAAACACCAGGGTTAATCTTTAAAATTTTCGTGCCCCCTTTCCCCTGAGAGAGTTCGTTGCTCTGATTTTGACCCCCCTACAGTGATGGTTTTTCATTGCCCCCCTGCCACTATGCCCCCCACTAGCTCTCACGCTGCCCGGTTTCCCTCTGGACCAACGCCGGCATGAGCATGAGACACACTTCCCGATTTTCGTCTTTTACTCCCCCTTGTTGCCCCAGAACATCGGGACGGGAACCTCTTGTGTTCCTCCTGGGGGGGACATTCTTGCCGCAGTACCTACCACGCCGCAAAAGATGCTCCTTGAACCAACGCCTCCCTCGGAATAAAGTGCCCTTCCTTCTCCCCTTTGTCTCATGGACCTCCCTGAGCACCCACTTCGCTACCAACCCTGTCCGCATACCCGTACTGGAAGGGATCTAACGTCGTTATCATCCTTGCTGACAGACATTCACCTTAGCTTTTACTTCCCCGGATTTTGTTTACGTCCGGTCCATTTGTGTCGATCCATCTGTGGATAGGAAGGCAGCCCTGCCCCTTTAGGATGTGACTCGGTCTTTATTGTTTCCCTTTCGCGACGTAACTGTTGGAGTCTTTCGCTTCTCTTCCTCTTTTTGATTCTTCTTTTTATTTGGTCTCATTTTTCGTACCCTTCAGTCTGAGTCTTCGGCGTGCCCCGGCGTCTTTAGATAGATTCACTTGTATGTGGTGTCTTGGTGACCAGCGACTTCGACTTTACCCTTGCCCCAACCCTTTTTTTTTTTTGTATTTGAGTGACGCCGCTCCGATGGCGCTTCTTTCCTTTCCAGTGTCCCGTTTTTTAGGCTTTGTCTTGTTCGTCGAGTGTCATCGAGTGTTCAACGATTTCCCCATTTGGAGAGATTTTGGACAATCTAGAGAGGATCGAGGGTTCTCCTTTTTGCCCTTGTTTCTCGTTTTTCCCCCTCTTCTGTTTCACCCTTCCTTTTTTTTTTCTCTTTTCCTCCGTTTTGTTGTTGCGGCTCTTCGTTTTCAAAACGCTGTGTTTGCGTTCAGTCAACCGTCCACACTCTTCACGTTAAGCCGATGCCCCCCACAAATCGCCTAGCCGCTCGATGAAGAGAATATTGTTGGATACTCGATGCCCTCCCGTAACCTCCCTTCCCCAGAGTTTTCACTTCTCTTTTATCTCCGCAAAATCACCTGCCAACCAGCCTTGTATCTTGGGGAAATTTCCACTCTATTCCTTCCCGTTCTGGATCGTCCCTCCCATCACGGTTTAAAATCAACAACCCCCCCCCCCTTTTAGTAGCTACGTCCTTTTTTGTACCCCCTCTCTTTCGGGGCCTTGCCCGCCTCACGCGACCCCCCGCATTTCGCTGCACGCGACATCCGAACCATCGCCTGTCCCTGACGTTTCGAAATCGTCCCCTGCTCGATTTCACTCCCTTCTCCGTCTTGCTGTACTACAGATTCGCTCCAAGAATTGCGGATTTACCTTTGAGCTGGCTTCCAAATTTCCTTTTCTTCTCTGGCGATATTATTTTATCGCGGCCCCCTTCGTTTCTTCTTGGTACGTGCTTGTGTCTTTTTGTTACGTGGTGGCTCAGTCCATAGGGAGGTGTCGTTTTCTTCGTTCCTTTAGTTTCTTTTTTTTTGTGGTTTTACCGTTCCAAATCCTAGGGATTGTGGCCTCCCCCCCCTGGCGTTCCGGTCGTTCTTTTTCGCGGGCCCAGATTCTTTTTTGAAAAGACGATAGCCCCGTCCTTTGCCTATGTGTAATTTTTTTCCTCCAGCGTTGGTCTCGTGTAAAACCTTTTCCCCACGTTTTCTCGGTTTGCCCACGGTCTGCCATTGAGACTCTCATCCATATTTTTTTCCCCCAGTTTTAAGGGCCTTTGTGTTGTACGACCTTCTGAAGCCTGAGTTTCTCAAACTCGTCCTCCCCCTTGTTTTCACCGACTGCTTTTGTTTCTCGATCTCTTCGGTTGCGCTGCGGTGTCTTTTTCCGTGTATTCAACAAAGCATAATGGCAGGCTGTCTTGCACTCCTTCTCCCCCTGGAATTGAAGTTTATCCTTTTCTGAAGTTGATTAAATCGACCATTTTTACTACATTTCTTTAAACAAGCCAGATGTGAGTCAGAGGTTGGCGACCCCCTTTTCCCCAGCACCGACATTCTCGTAGTTCTTCCTTTAGGCGCCTACTTGTCCCCCATTACTCTCCTCCCTTAATCCTGTTAATCTATGCGCCACGTCTCGGGGCCCCTCGCCACACTGGCCGACAAGCCTGCGCCTTTCGAAGTTTCAGGCATCCATTCCCCCCTGACCGAGCGTTCCCTTTTTTCCTTGACTTTTTTTTTTCCAAACGCGTTCTGGGCTGGAAGTCGCCGATCCCCTCCTGAACTACCTGCAGTACGATGGCAGAAATTCACGAAATTCCTATTCTAGCGGCTTCTATCGTCATACTTTTTTTTTCCATTTTCCTTCTTTTTAGTGTCACCGTTTCTTTTGTACTATGTTTCTTCTGGTGAGTCTCGGTTTTATTGTCGCCTTCGGGGACTTTGGTGATTTTGGCCGACTGCCTTCCCCCGCCTGGTGACACGCCTTTCCTTTTCGGTTCTTGTTCGCCAGTCTCTGCTGTGCTATGACCCCAGTCACGACTGTTTTGGATCCTCTCGCGTTTTTTCAGCCATGGAATTCGGGCTTTTCCTCCATCCCACGGTTACTTTCCCCCCTTTTTTCTGGTCCGCCACCGAACCGCCCCCCACTCCTCCCTCGACCATATTTAGCCACCATCTTCTCTGCCTTTGTTGTTCTGTGACCTAACAGGGCGATGATGACGTTAACAGCACGAACGGCCTCTATAAACTTTAAGGCTTTCCGAACCCGGTCCTCCTGTTCGCGCACTTTTGAATCCTTTTTTGCCCCTTCTATCTTCGCCGTTCTGCGCTGTCGACCGTGTTTCATCGTCATCTTCTCTCCTCGCTGTAGTGGGAACCTTTTAAGATGGCTTTTTTCTTTCGTCGCCAGTCTTTCCCCGCTTTGATCCTCTTCCTTTTCCCGTTTCAATCCTTTTTCAGCTATGTTCTTTTTCCGTCCCCTGTATCCCATTGTAAACGGCCTTTTCCCCGAAGTTCAGAGGCCGCTTTCCATCGTGGACACCGTATTCTCGCTCCTGCGTGATCGCCTCTCTCCTCCTCCAATTCCCGCTATGCCTTTCGCCCTCTTGCGCATCTCTCCTCGTTACCTCTGACCCTTCCTTGCATTCTCCCGCGTATCCCCCGGCAAAAAAAACAACAACAAACCCACCAACAACCCCCAAACCATCGTCCCCCTCCTTCCCCGTTTTCCTTCGAACGCATCCGGCTCTCGGACTTCCACGTGAGAGATCCATAAGCAGCTTTCTTTAACGTTTAAACTTGAGACCTTCCCTCTCTCCCCTTCCCAAACTTGACTTCCCCCTTTTTAATTACGCACACCTCTAGCTGCACCTCTCTTCCTCTTCCCCTTTTTTTTTGGCGATATTTCCCCGTAATATTTCGGGCGAAAGTGCTTTTTTTCTTTTTACGTTTTTTCGGCGCGCTTCGTTCAACGTTCCGTTCCTTTCTCCTCGTCTCTTGTGAAAGCTGTCACCTATTTCTTCCTGGCGTCGTTAGGATAAATGTGTTTCATAGGGTGCCTCCCTTTTGACGTAGTGGGAATTCCTCCCTTTTTTTTCTTTTTTTTTCGTCTGATAGTTTTTTTATTTACTTCCTATGTTGGCGAGTAGGTTTGCGTGGCTCGGGAGCGACTATGCTATTGGATTTTAAATAAGAGTTTTCCGTCCTTGACTCTCCTCTTTTTTTTTTCCCCCATTCCTCGGTCCCCTGGCGCTCCCCAAGTGGCAAGATTTTCGTAGCGAGCCAGTCCACAAATCCCTTGAAACTCTTTCACTGTGATTTCCGGATTTCCCCCCCTTCTTCGCGCACTTAGCCCCCACGCTTTAGCTTTAGACCGAAAACACTAGTTTTTGCCGTTCAATCCCCTTTTCTTCCCATCAGGATGATCTGAGAGTAAAGTTTCCCTCTCCTAGACGTGCTTCGCCAACAGCTTTGGCAAACGTATTTCCTTGACCTACTTTCCCTATCGTTTGTAGAATGGACTCAACCCCTCCCCCCCGCTTTTTCCGTATCCCTCTCTTTGTCTATTTACGTCTCTAGTGGTGGTCAACCTTTCATTCATCCGAAATGTTCATCTCTACCAAGTTTCGACCCTATCGACCGCTTTGCCCTGTGGTTCCCCCCTTCTTTTTTTAGCTTTTTTGACATCCCGGTGACTTTTTCGTTGTTTAGTGATTTTTTACAAGACGAAGCCAGGGTGCTAGAGACTAGTGACACCCCATTTTTCCAGACTCAACGCATTTTCTTTGCCTCCCTTATGACCTGCAGTGGTTGTCCAGCAACAGCGATCTCATCTCTCCGTGTTTTGAGAAGACGACCACCCCCCCCCCCCCCCACCCCCCCAACCCCCCCCCCCCTCCCCTTCTGGCAAGTCCGGCTTTCCCCTTGCTCCTATCACAGCGCGCACCCTCTGGACACGTACAAGGACCGTTGACTCCACGAGCGTTGATTCTTCTCCTTTCTCATCGCCCTTGGTCAGCCTCTTGCATTTTTACCTGGCAGATTGATCTTGGCCTTCCTACATTTTTCCCTTCTTGTAGTCTCTTCCAGCCGCAGTAGGATGAAGCCCCTGGGCCTCTGACAGGGCCCGCTGCTTTTCTTGGTGTATTCCTTGAGGACGCCAATAATCGTCGCTAAGCTGTCCACTAAGAGGTACCTGTCTTTCGGCTTGGTCAGGGACTTTTCTTCGGTACCGTAAGCGTTGGGCTCGATTCTTCCTCTTTCCTCTGGAATACGTTCCGGTCCCATTTCCCGACTTCCCTCTGCTGTGGTGGGCTGGCATTTTTGTACCCCCCTTTTGGGCCAATACGGTACTCAATTGGCACCCCTCGGTCTTTTTTCCCTTTGCCGTAGAACTGTCTAGGAATCCTTTTTATTAGATTTAGTCTGTGGATACCTTCTTCCTTCCCCCTCAGATCCATTTTTGCCTGCGATTATTCGTCTTTTCGGATTCTCCGATAAAATACCCCAGACCGTTGCAGACCAAGCAGCTTACTCATCCATCACAAACCACGTTTCCTTCACATTTCTTTTCTCTGCTATTATTTTTCGTTGGTCTCCCCGCGCTTGGCCAACTTCAACAGGATGTTTGGCATGGCAGGCCGTGTTCCCCCCTATACAGAATAGTCAAACATCTTCTTTCTTGCATGGATACTTTTTTCCCCAATTCAGGTTATCTATATTTTCGGGGCTTTGAACATTGATTCTTGGGAATCTTCCCCCCCACATGGTGGCCGGTACTTACGCCGTCTTACCCGTCCCAGCCGGAAAAAAGTTTTTCAAACCAACGCCTACCGTAACTCCACCCCTACCCTTCTCTCTTCTGTCTCCTGATCCTTCGCTTCTCCTAAAGATTCATTCACCACTACTCCGGTGTATCCTACCCCCAGGGCAGAGGACAATGCTATAACAGCGCAGATCTCAAACCCATTGGTTCCCTGGGGCCAACCCCCCCCCTTATGTCCTGTAGGGGTAGCTCGGCAATCTGTTACTGCCTCCTTCCATGTTTTCTTTTCCTATATTTTTCTATTGGCATCTTGTCGGCCTTGGAGCCCCGTTTTTTACATCGCTGCTGACGATATCTTTTTCTTCTGTTTTCGTGCTTGCCGTACTTACCTACTGCGAAGCCTAGGTTGCCTTCCTTAGTTTCTCGACGTTCATCAAGATGGTCTTTTTGTTTAGTTTTCGCTTGACAGAGACCGTTCCTCAGCCTGTCGGGGCCGGACCCTTTTAATGGGTTTTCGGGATGAGGGGATCTTCGATAGTCTTTGCGATCCCTCTCTCTTTTTCTGGGTACCTTTGACTGAGGTATGATTCCCTCCTGTTTGCATTAGATTTGCAATGGGTTTCGAGAGCTGTCGCGACGGTGATTTGCTAGGATGAATCTGGTGGGACCCCCCTCCGGGCAGTTTAGGCCCCCTTTCCTAATCCCCTTTTTTTTCTTCTCTTCTTCGAATTCTCGAAACCGGTTTTCGGTTTTTCACCTCCCACTTATGTTTTCTCCTCCTTTCAAATCCCGCAGTCGCGATCTCGCTCTCGAAGCCGCCATAAGCTCGAAACCTTCAATATTTGTGATCCCTCGAGACCAAAGCCGCGTTCTTTCCCTTCAGAGAATTTGATTCCTCCTCCTCACCTCCCCCACTCCCTTGGTATCGTTTTCTCCCTCTTTCGGGCTATTCCTGCGTGTTTGACCGCGTCCACCCCACGTCTTGAGACTTCGTTCCCCTTTATCCGGCACTCCCTTGTTTGGCTCTCCCCCACGAGACCCCTCTCAACTCCTGATCGTCGCTCTCTCCCTTCTCCCCAAAACACCACTTTCTCTTTCGCTTGTCCTGTTGACTGCGACAATATTCCCACCTCCGGAGATCAGGATACCACTTGCTTTCGATTGTTAAGTCTTGTTAGTTTTCTCCCTTCTTTTTTTTTCATTGATGAGTTTACCCGAAGTGTGCTCTGTTTCTCTTCCGAATTATGCTTCCCTGCATATCCGCCCCCTTCGGTTTGAGATAGTTCCCCAAGTGAGAGATTTTCTTGGTACCTCCCGTAGGGATTTTTCTCTTCTTGACTGTTTTCTCGTCTTTTTCTTTTTAGCGTTGCTTTTTTTTGCGGCGTTCAATCCCTGTTTTCCCCGTATTTGTTTTGCCAATACACAAGGCGTTTAAACCGTTTTTGGTACGTGGAACTTTTGATAGTCAGCACTCCTCTCGGGATTTTTTTCCTTCTTTTTTTAGCACGTTTTTTTCAACTTTCCTCGTTACCCTTTTTGTTTCTCTCTTTTCCCCTGCCTGCGCGGCTCCCATGTAGTGAAGTTTGCAAGCTGATGGCCTAACCACGTCCTTTTTTCCCCCTGATGGCATTTTTACCTTCCATTCTTTAGCGTGCTCTTTTTCTCCTGTGGGTCTTTTTTCCCTTTTCCGTGTTAATCCCTACTTCCTCCCTGCCATAGTCCTCCCGGTCTGCTGCTTGATTTCACCCCTCCAATTCGGATGTACCACCCCCTTCCTCTCTCTCCCTACTTCTGATTCCCTTCTTTTTTTTACCAACACCCCAGACGTGCCCCAGTGAGTTCTATGGCCAATGGTGGACGACAACCATTATACGACAGGCAGCTGGTACGTGGCATTTTTCTTTTTCTATAGCTTTCGTTTTTTCCAATTTATGAATTCTGCCAGTTTCATTTCCTCGGGTAACTTTCCACTTGGCCAAGCAATGCGTCGGTTAGTTCTCTTTTTTCTCCTTTTATGGACCTAAAGGAAGGCTCAAACAGTCTCTTTCCTTTGTCACTTTGGAAAGCGCCTTATGTTCTTTAAGTAGTCCAACGAACATGCTTCCAGAGGTGTCCCTGAATATCTCCTTTCCTCCCAGTAAACCCTCTAGAGCGCCCCCTCCGATTGATACCGCCCGCTCCTTTCCTTTGCTTATTTGATCGCGGGTCTCACTGTGTCCGAGGTAATACTGTAAGCCCTGTCGATGTGTCCCCTTATGTCGCTAGGGCCTTTCTTGAGAGTTTCGCCTCTGATATCTCTTTGACCTTCATCTGTTTCCCCCCGCCTCCTGTAATTTTTTTAGAACATCCAGTTGTTTTTTTGTTTTTGTTCTGCGGTTTGGGTGTCTTTGGTTTTATACCCTTGCGTATGGCTGAACTCCTAGTAATAGAGCTATTTATAACCCTTTCTTTGTCAATGCCTTTTTTAGGGCCCTCCTCCCGCACCACTTATCCAAGATAGTTAGGGCATCTCCTCTTTTCTTTGACTACGCCGGTCCTCTTTCTGCGTTGACACAGATAACCTTCATAAGTGCCCTCCTTCCCCCAGGACTTTTCTTTGATTCCCATTGATACCCCCTTTTTTTCCTCGGACATAATCTTACATTTGAACAAGTTGGCTCACTTTCTCCTTAGTTCGCCGGTAGCGGGATTCCTCTCCTTCTGCCTTTTTTCTTGGTCTCGTCCCCTCTTGCCTTTGTTTAGTTCGAGCCCCTCTTCTAAGTTTTTCAAGAAGGCATCCGGATCAGGTGCCTTCCCTCCGATCATACTTTGGACCTCCTTACCTTTTTTTTCTTCCATTGCGTTCCCCTGCAGCCTGCCCGACCAGTGTTTAAGATGGTCGTCTATCTCTTCAAATGTCCCTCTCCTTTCCACAGGTAATTGTTCTCGCGATCAATTCTTAGCAAGAGCCGCTGCAACACCTTCCTCCTTTAGGGTTCCATTTTTTGCCCTCTCTCATATACCTTTTTAAGTCAACCTTTCCCCTTCTCCCTCGTCTCCCATCCCGGCAAAGTCGAAAGCATTCTTGCAGGCCAGGCAGAAACGCCGACCCTTTTATATCTCCCCCCTCCGATCTTCCTTTTCTCTTTCCACTTTCCCTCTCGACGCCGTCCCGCTTCAACGCGTTCTGACCACTCCGTAGTCGGTACATGAACTAAACCCTCCGGTTCATAAAGAACGAGCCTATCTTCTTTCCCCCCTCCTTTTAGATTAGATATCCTTCGTTGCCGCTCCAGGCGGTTTTTTTTCGACTTCTCTTGCAGGACGCGTTCTTACCAATCTCGTCGGGTCTATGAGTGAGCATGTTGGAAAAAATCCTTTACCTTACTCTCTTTTCTGTCTTTTGCTCTGACTCGTGCTTTTTCGCTTTGATTTAGTTCCGACCTGGGAGAATGGCTGTCGTTCTTATGGTGCGGTCTCACATTCAGATATTCGCGTCTTCTTTTTCTTTTTTGGCCTTGTCGTCTCCCTTTAATTGGCTTTCTGAGGGTTTCCACCTACGGTGTCCCCCACTGCTACCCCTTTGCTTTTTCTCCTGCTTTTAAAATTTTTTTTGCCGACCTTTCCTTCTCTGCGACCTACGATTTTCCCACTCCTAATGGAAACAAGTGGCCGGTGCGGCGCGTTCCGCCCATTTCACATGTCCCCTCCCTCTGGCCATTGTTTTTCTTTTCTCCCACATAATTCGCATTCCGATTCTCCTACTTCGATTACACGCGACCCCGCAAGCCTTCTCCTCTTTTCCAAAGATCATTTCCTCTTCTTTCTTGGATTCGCGGTTCCGACCTGGGGTGGTTGCCCTCGTTTTGCTTGACAGAAAAGTTTTTTAAGCATTGATACCGACTTTGGTGGATGTTCAACGTCTTCCTTGTCTTACCAGCCCCAGTGACATCTATCCGGTGCCGATCTGGAATCCTGAGTGGGCTCGGTGGTTCTTAGTGGCACTTGGGTTCCCTTTTTCATTTTGTGGCTCCCCCCCCGCCACCTCCGTCCATGTTTTGGCTTACAGACAGCTCATTACGAGGGCTGTGTACCAGAGTACCCCCATTCGTACTCTCCGCTGGGCACCTTGCCTCCTTTTCCAGCCCACAGTGCGGCGCGAGCGTGTTTTTTCCCCCCTTTAGCCTCCGTTGATTCGATTGTACGTTTCTCAATAAGCGAGCACCGCCTTCTCTTCCCCCGACCCTGTTCGCCCTCCCAAAGTTTGTTTCTTGCCTCTGCTTTCCGTTTTCTAATGGGCTCTCCCTCTTGAGCCAATTGTTGCTATTTTGTCCCTCTTTTCTTGCCAGACCTTTCCTCCGCTTCTTTCTTCCCGCCCATTCGTGTTTCACCAGAAAGGGCCTTGGGGCTGTGAGTGAAACACTCTTTTTCTCCCAATCTTCGTCGAGAAGAGACCTGCGTCCCTGTTTTCATTTTGATTTTTGCCCGTGTGAGTTTCCACCCGTCGTTACAAGATTGCTTTTTGAGCTTGCTCAGAAAATTCCTTAGCTGATTTTTTGTCATCCTATCAGGGCTGTCCTATTTCCGCTTGTTTTTTTTGTCCCTTTTGCTTTTCCCCCCTTACTCCACATTTACTTTCTGGTTATTTCACAGGGAGGTTCCTCCTTTTTTATGCTGTAACTCGACTTTTTCCCGGAAATCCCTTTGCTTCTAGTCGCCGGCTGCGTTTTTATTTCTTTGACTTAATTACAACCTGCAACGCTCTCACGACCCCCCGCAGCCCCCCCCCCATCTATAAAAAAAGTTTACACAAATTGGCCAAAGCTTGGAGTTTTTTCTACCCTTCCGTGCTTGGTCACCCCCTTCCCTATTTTTCTGTATCGCTGCCGTTTTCACACGACAACCGCGGTTACCTGGTTAACTGACCTTCTTTCTGAGAGCTCGAACATCTTACGTTTCTTTTTCCTTTTTTCTATGTCTTCTTCACACGCCATCTGTGACCAGCGAACCCTCCGTGTCGGGAACGCTTGCTGGCCCCCCTTCGGGGATGGATTTTGATTCCAGCGCCCCTTTCTAGCCATCACTTTTTTTTTTGTAAAACTCCGCCGCCGGCCATAAACTGTGAGGGTCCTCTCCTACCCCTCTGTCATCTTTGTGCCTTCCCTGCACACGTGATCTCCCACCCCTTCACGTTATTGCTTCTCTTTTCAAATCGGAATTTTCCTACTTTTGATTCCTCGTTTTTTCTCGCATTGTTTTTCCTTCTGCCCTACCCCCCTTGGTTTGCTCCTTCCCTGATCTGTTGAATCCGGTGTCCTTCTGCAATTTCCCCTCCCGTCACCCTTCTTTTTCAACCGTTAGAATGTTCTCCATTTCCGATCAGAGTTTTTTTTTTTGTTGCTCTTTGCGACAGACGGACTTGCCTCTTCCTGCTTGTCTTTCTCTCTTCGCGCCCGTTCGGTGTTAGTTTTTTTGTTTTTTTGGTTTTTTGTCGATTTTCCCTTAAAGACTAGTGCGTTCCAACTCCTTCCCCCTCCCCCTGAATACCTCTTAATTTTCCACTCTCCCCCCCTTTGTTCCCCCGTATGAGACTCGCCGCTCGTCCTTGTTTCATGCGTCAAAGAGGAACGTCTGGGTCCTTTTCTTTTTTTTCTTTTGACATATAGAGGTCAACCCTTTTTTTTTTTTCCCTTATCTATTCCCCAATGGTGGATCTATAGATCTATCCTTCCCTCCCAGCTTTCTATTTGCAGTTCCTTCTTTAAGAACGATATCTGTGGGCGGCCCACAAGCACGAGCCCCATCCGACCCGAGCTTATTCCTTGTCTTTTAAGTTTTTCTCTCGCCTCATTGTTGCACCTTTTTTTTGTCACCCTCCCCCCTCCTACTCCCGCACAATCGCCGTTCCGCCCTCTGCTCGCTCTCGAACTCCGCTTTTTCAAGCTTGACAATCCTCTGATCTAGTTCGCTTTTTTTTTCCCCTGACCCAAATGCTTTCTCCTTCCCCGCGCCCGGTACTTTCCTTCTTCCCCGACAAAGCCTTTGAGATTGGACCTTCTCTCTTTTTCTTCCTGTTACGGAGTTTCCTTCCCCCTACATTTTGCCTCCTGAACGCGATCGCCCCCCTCGGTCGCGCCGCTTCCCCCTTTAAGCCCAAGCTCTCGCGGCTGTCCTCAAACGAAGCAATTTTTCTCTTTCGAGCACGTATTCGAAAAACTTTCTCAATATCCCTCTTATGAAGTCTCAATTTCTTCACATTCCCTCCTATCCGTTTTACACCCCTTCCGCTGATTCCTACCTCGCGGCCAAGGAAGTCACATGAAGATGGCCCCTTCTTGGAGACGGACTTCTTATTCTCCTCCTCCGAATATCTCCTCAGGGGTCTATACCTCTTAGTGGTAAGGGCCGTCTGGCTGGTTCTTTGGCGTTTTCATTTTGATTGTTTCCCCTCTCGAGGACCTTCGAGTTTCTCCGTACATGGCTTTTTACTTTTTTTTTGCAGCTTTTTTTTCCAGGAGGGGTTTTGTCGAGTCAAATAATGGCCCCAGCTGAGGATTGTTACTTGGCTTCCCCTTGGGCGTATCTCGAAGCTCCCGCAACCCTCCCAGCCTTTCTTCTGTCCTGCTCTAAATAAGGTTACATAAACTTTCTTTTCCTTTTATGCGGAATGTCTCCTCCCCTTTTGACCCTTTCACAAGCACGGACGGGCCGTCCCCCCTCCCTATAACTGCTGGGGCACGAAATTGTTTCTTCACTTGTCCCCTAATGATTTGTTACCCATACGTTTTTTTTTTTTTTTTAGTTCTTGTCGCTTATTTAATTTAATCCCCAAACATTCTCGCAGGCCGCGATTACTCTATTTCCGATTCGTCTGACTTAGTCTTAATCTGCTCTCGTTTTATCATTTATTTGACTTAAACCTCATCTGTCAGTGGTACTACGGTAACATCTTCAGAACCCTTCCATGCCCCCGACCTTAAGATAGGGCCTTCGAGGCCATGGCCCTTGATAGATCTCCCCCGTAGATTCTTTAGTCCTGACTTGTGAGAAGCCTTTTTCTTGACCTGAACTCTACCCACAGCCCAATGCCAGTCGGCTCGTTCTTCTTTCGACGCGTGGTGTGCCCAATTCATTATCCCAGTTAAAACCCCCCCCCCCCCTTCCTATCGGGGCCGTGTAACTGTTCTGACCTGTCTCTTTTTTCCCCCCCGCGTGTTCTTTAATTGAGATAACGCACCCGAGTTCCGATTTGAACACCTCCATCTTCTGGTCATGCCCCCCCCCTCCAGACAAATATTGCGCCTCCCCATGGACCACCCCTCTTTCGCCCGCGCTCCACTGATGCTGTTTGTGGTCCTATTTCAATGAAGGATGGGGCGTTATCTTTTTACATTGCCGGCCTTTTGATTCTGAACTCTCGCCTGATCCTATCCGCGCGCGCTCGTCTTTTTCCCCTTTTTTATTAGCCTGGTCAAGAGGGCCGGTATCTCTTCCTAATAAATCTCTTCACTTTGGCATGCACCCTCTTTCTTGTCGCGCCCTTCTCCCCCCCATTCCCCGGACTTGTTTTTCCACTGACCCCCACGAACCCGATCCACTCTAAGGAGATCCCCGGGCTTCTTATTCGACACAGTTTCTGGATCGTACCGCCAGACCCCTCGTTTCCTTCCCCTATCTGTCACTGCACCGGCGTTTCTCCTTCCCCCTCCAAAAGGCTCCCAAATTGAAGAACGTCAGCTAGACCCACCACACAAGACGAGTCTTGGACTTTAGCTTTTCTTCGAATCTCTTCGCCTTTTGTATTGTTACCCTTAGACGCCGATGCCTCTTCCATAATTTTCTCCCCACGTGGCCTGACGTCTCAATTTTACTATGTGTTTCTCCCTTCTTTTGAGCGCCTAGCGCGGAAAATCTTTTCCCCATTCTGTACTTCTGTCCCCTCCCATCTCTTTTTAGTGCTCAAGCTATCACAATTTTTTAACGCTTTCCCCCCCCCCCCGTGTTATAGAGCCCGCACTCAGCAAAACCCCCCCGACCTCATCTTCCTATACTGTCGCCATGAACCTGCCTTGCCCTTTGCGTTCTCACCATTTCCCACGTCGACCAACTAGCCCTTCCCCCCCCCCCATAAACCGACAATAGATTCGGACCCTATTTGAGATCCCCCATATGGCCCTAGTTCTCCCACCTTGATTCGCAATAGCGTCCGAGACTGAACTCTCTTCCAAAGACCATAACGTTCCCACTTGCCGTGACCCGCTTCTTCTTTGAGCCTCTTCCCCTTTCTTTCCTATTCCTCCGTTGTTGTGGTTGAGTCCTACGACTAGGATTCGTTGAACGTCTTGAATTTTTTCCTCCCTGTTTTGGTAATTTCCTTTCCTTTTTTTAAAACCGTCTTTGTATATGAGTTTCACCCCAGGCTGCCTAAGATTGGATCCCTTTTAGCAGTCATATTTTGTTCGCTGTCCTATCGGAATCGCCTCCTGCTTCTGAAATTGAAGTCTGTGTTAATAAATTTGAGAAATCCTTTCTCTTTTTTTTTGCCGACAGTTCGGTGGGGGTGTGGGGGGGGGGCGTTGGGGGCTGGTGTTTGGGCTGTGGGCTGCGGGGGTGTGGGGTGTCGAAAACCCACAAAACAGGAGGTTAGAACTATGTCATGAAATTAGTTTGGTTTTTTTTCCTGGTCGTGTTTGTCCTAAAGTTTATTTTTGCTCGCGAGGGTCTACATTACGTTTTTCCCACCCGTCCTTAGCTCCCGGAGCATCCTTAAATTGCTAACCCCTTTTTGAAAGATTTTTTCGAGCTGAGGATTCTCCCACCAATTTGAACCTTTCTCTTTTGTTTCATGGGCAACCTTGCGATTGCAGGACTGGCGCGTTACCGAATCTCCCCCCAACTGCAACTTGAGGTCAAGTTCTTTTCTTGTTCCCTCCCCCCCCAGACAGTTATGAAGAGTAAACTCCCCGCGAAGTCTGCGCAGATCCCTCCCCCACAGCTTTTCAACCTTCGATGTTGTTTTTGTCCGGGGTGAGCCTCCTTGAGCCTACCAATCTCCCACCAATACTCTTTGTCCGTGTCTTGCCTTGCCACTATGTGCTCAGGGCCTTCAACCTCTACTCAGCCCCCTCTCAGTTACTACACGGAACACCAAAGATAAAAGCTCATCTGCTCTCGTTAGCAGTGCCTCACGTTTGCTCTTTTCCATAACGTTTGAATTTCCCTATTTTCTTTGACCTTGCTCGACCCCTTTCAGCCCTCCGTTGATGAGGACCTAGCGACTGGGGGGGACCAGTTCTTTTGTTACCACCAACATTTTTATTCTCCCCGCCACTCCTGAAATGCGGCAGCGTCAGCACCCGCGCGGCGCGTGGGCGACAGTCCCTTTCATTTCCCGTTCCCGGCGCGGTACTTCGTACCTCCCCGCGCGCCCCAGCATCCTCAACGTTTCCTCTTGCTCATTGCGGGAGTTTTCTTTCCCCCCTTTTATATTTCCTTAGTTTGTTTTCTCCACTTTTTTTTTTTTTGAATGGACTCTGATTGCCCTTTCTTCTCCTTTAGGAGTTTGATAGTATCTTCAAGCCCCATCTCCGTCTTTGCCAGCACGTTCATCTGACCGTCTACGCATTGAAATGTTTTGGACTTCCTTTTATTGTGCTGACCTTTACCTCCCAAGGAACTCGACTTTTTGCTTTTTGCGTGGCCAGTGTCGCGTCCCCCCTCACTGCAGCAGCGCATTTACAGTGATATATCCTCTCCCCTCTCCTTTCTCGCTGGAACCCTTTCGTCTTTTCTCCCTCCTTTGCTGTCGGTGTCCTGTCATGGTTGAGCGTCCCTTTTCCATCGTCCTATTTCATCTTGATTAGTTTCACTTTTTCTTAGATCACTCGCCGCATGCTCTCCCCCCTCTATCTTTCCCGTGTGATACTTCATTGGCTGCATCACTGCTCTCCTTGCAGGCTGCCTCTTTGAGCCCCTCTTCATTACTCTCCCCCCATAACTCACCCCCGAACGAACGTCTCCCCGGCTGTCCCAAGGTCTTTTGACTGCCAACTTTCTTTCCCAGCTGGAGTTTTTTTTTTTTTTGACTCCCCTTCCTTGCTGTGCAAACTTCCCTTTGGGTCTTTCCTGGGATGTACTCCTCGGATATACGTCGACAATCCTTTCTTGCATGGACAATTTGACCGGGCTTTGGCTGTTTTATTCTTCTTTCTTTTTTCACTTTCCCCTGGCTGTCCCCCCAGCACCATCCTTTTTGAACTGTTTTGCCTGTTCCCCCGGGGTAAACGTAAACGAACCTTCCTAGAAAGACCCCTCCCTCCGCTTTCCTCCTCCCTTCCCTTCTTCCGACCCTCCCTTCCGATGATAGCGCACGATACTGGGAAGCTTTTGCCACACTTTTGGTGGTCTCTCCCCAACTCGTTCTTCTCTTTTAATAGCGCCTCTCATCCCCTTTCTTGCACTTTCCGCTCAGGCGCTCTTCAAATCATTCTTTTGTCAGCGCCTTTGGAGGAAGTTTTTTTTTTGAGTTTCATACTTTTGCATTGGTCACCTTCGTTCCGTCATGTTGACATTCTAAAGTGGTTATGTCTTTTTTTGCGACTCGATCAGGGTTTTGGCCCCGCGGGTTTCGGCATTCTTGAGTTCGAGCTTTTTTTTTTTGTTCGACTTCTCAACTGGTCTCTGCTTCTATTTTTCGAACATTCTCTTCTCCTTTCTTTTGCAAAGGTCCCCCTTTGTCCTTCTCAAGGGCTTTCTGTTATGAGGAGGTCTTCCTCGTAGGCCCTCTTTTTTCTCAAAGTAAATGTCTCTTTCTTTTCGGTCAAGAGTCAACATATTCTCTTCTTTCTTGAAATCTTCTTCTTCTCCTAGTCTCTCGCCTTTGCTATTTGCAGTCGCTGAACTCTCTTGTTTGGTGCGGTTGCAGAGATACGAGAGATACTCGTTGTTTCTTTCTGTCAGAACATGCTTTCCTTTAACTAACGCTTTTTTTTCAGCGACTGTGCCCTTTTAGCGAGCGCTTCTCCAGCCGACCTCTTACCCCTCTGGTGATAAGATTACCTCCTAACACGCCACGAAACCTTTGTTACCTCTTCCATGAGCCGTTACGAGGGTCCTTCCTCATCCTGCCACCCAGCCTTTGGAGAGGGTTCTCCGGTCCTTCCCCCTATCAGTTGGTTTAGTGTTTCTACCGCCAGACTTATAACCAAGCCTTCTTTTGCACCGCACCCTGTCCGCTACTGCCCTCTTTTTTCTCGCTGGACTTCCTGAACTCAGCAAAGATTACTCTGTCGCGCCTCGTCCCCTTTGCCAACAAACTTATATGAAGGACGTCCCCCTTCCTGACTCCCTTTTGATCAGGTCCCCCCCCCCCCCCTTCTTCGACTCCTTTTTCCTCTACACAGGTGACTCGCTACACTCCTTTTATTTGGGTCCCCTCCTCCTGGTTAATGAATCTTTCCGGGGGATCAGGCTATTCTCCGAGGCGGTTTTTATCCCGTCCCTATGGCTTTTTCTTTTAAGTTTTGTTTTCTCCTGGTGTCAGGTCCCTTCTTTCATTTTCGCATCCTTTTTTTTTGTATTTGAGATCCGGGATTGATGCTTTTTTTTTGTATTGCGCGTCCCTTTCCCCCCGTTCTTTTTTGCCCGGCATCCACGGCGCGCGGGGTGTTGTTTTCCCTTTCTCCAAGCTGTTTGCGTCAAATTTACCCCCAAAAACCCATTTTCCTACCGGTCCCCCTATTGTTCTTATTGTCCTTCAGGTTTTGGTCCTCCCCGTGAACGGTCCCCAGTTAGGGTTTAGGTTGAACACGGACGTGATGAGTAGGTTTCTCCTTCTAGGTCTTTTCCCCCCACCTCCAATCCTCGACTCTTTTTTCAAATTTTTTCCCCTGTGTTACCCTTGCCTTCCCTTTCTCTTCGCTCGTGGTTTGTATTGAAATTAGCCCTATTGGTTTGTACTATCCCGCCCCCCCCCCCCACTATTCTCCCCTTGCCATGCTCTACCCCCGGTTCTCTGTTGTATACATTCTGAACTCAATCTTTTCCAAATCCTCTGCACATTTTTTCGCTTTTCCCTCTGCCCAGTGGACCTCCCCACTTCCACTCCCCGACAGTCAGCGGCTCCCAGCGCTTCCCCTTACGTTACTTCCTCTTCCTGCATCAGTCTCAATTTCTGCTCCCTTTCAAGAATTCTTTTTTTTTTTTTGGAACTCCCTTCCTGACCCAAATCCAATGCCCCCTTTTCCTGCGAGTTTCCTTTCTCGACGATTATGGTCTTCCGTTCTTCCCAGGTCAATGACGTCCAGTGTATTTTTTCTGGCTTTGGATTTTGGAAGGTGAACCCGTCGTTCTGTCTCTCTTTCCCGTATCCCTCTCACGGTCAGCACCCGCCAGTCCCCCTTCTATTCCCCTAATGATCTCTTCCGTAGACTGCCCGTGACTTTTTCTTTTTAGAAATGTCGGTTGCGTTAATTCTTTGTCTCCTCTTGTGCTGCGCGCAGTACCCTCATCCGGGAACGAGGAATGCTCTCCTTCTGATGCGCGCCACCCTCCTTCCCATAGACCCCTTTTTCTCGTTTTTCTTTTGGACCCTCTTCTTGTCCAGAGGTTTCTACCTCTTTTTTTTTCTCCAATGTGGACTGGATGCTCCTCTTCTTCTTGCGTCCTCCTCCCCTCGGGAGGTCTCCATTGGACCCCAGTTCTCAACCACAGAGCCCCCCTTTTCCAAGGTAGGCATCTCGATGTCCCTTTCTTACGCTTCCCTCCTAAGGTCGAAGGGAGACCTTTCAAGCCCGACAATCGTGCCGTATCAGTGTTCCTTCCCCCTTCCCCTGTAGCTGCTCCCAACAATAGCCAAGCTCATCTTTTTCTCCCCCCCTTTTGGAGCTTACTTTTTTGCGGCTCCCCCTCTTGACGTTCTTTCTCAGGTATAGACCTTTCTTTCTTTGTAGTGGGACACCTTCGCCGTCAAACTGACGTGCCCTCTTTGCCGTTGCTCAGGGTTCGTGGTAATTTCCTCCGACCAGTTGAAGCACGGTTTTCCTCGATGGTAAAGTCCCTTTTCTAGTCATTTTCGCTGACCATCTTCCCACTTTTTTAAGTTAGCTGGTCTCAGTAGATGGTCTGATGCTGATATCCCATGCTCTGCGACACACAGAATCCCTTAGGTATGACTCCGATTCTCTCCCTTAATCCGTGCCCCCCCGACTCTTTCATTCCGCTGTAATACCGGTTTCCTATACCCTAAGAACGCCGCATTTTCCCGCTTCGAGACATACGGCAAAGTGCGCAGCAGGAGCACTGCTCATCGGCGTCCCTTTTAGAGACCCCCCCCAATAAGCCTGCTGTCCATACCCGGGATCAAGGTAATATACGACCGATCTTTGCGAAAGTTGCGTCCTGACCAATTTTCCCGCGGAAAAACGCGCACCTCTTTTCACCCAAGAGCTAGCCTCTTTTTTTTTGTTGTCGAAGATCTGCCTCAGAATTAGTTTTTTGTCCCGGTTTCCTTACTGTTTTTCCGGATTTGCTGGTTAGCGCTTTCTCAATCGTCTTTCGATAAGGCCGTGAGTGCAAGTTTCCCACTTTGGAATCTTTTTCCTCCAGATAGCCTGTGTCGTGTTTCGCTTGCTGTTCTGCCCCTTTTTGACCGTGCCTTTTTTACTACGAATGCGACCCCTTTTGTACGAGGGCGCCCGTATCATCTGCTTTTTTTGTCGGTTATTTGACTTTGTGCTCTCGGTCTCCCTTTTTCTGAAGTTCCGGCCCCCCCTCTTGTAAATGATTTAGCGGTTTTTCCAATGTTCACCTTTTGATGTCGTCCCTCCCCCGATTCCTCGTGTCCATGTTAACGTTTTCTTTTCATGGGCGCTTCCTCACGCTTCCTCCACTGTGCCTCCCCGCGTCCCCCCAACCTTTTTTGCCTGATCACTACCAATGCCGACTTCTGACTCTTTGTCACTGCGACCTCTCGGTCCGCTCCCCCCCTTTTTCCCCCACATGATTCAGTTGCTGCTTTTGCTTTTCTGCGTCTATTTTTTGCTTTGGTTCGGCAGCCCCCACTCTCCATTGCCGTTTAGTTCCTGCTTGCCACGAGTTTTTTCTATCCCCGTCCTTCCAGTCGAACCCACCTCCTCATTTGGTGCGCCTCTTGAGTCCGCTTTGGTGGATCGGTTCTGTGTGTCGTGGACCTTCCCCACGAGGGCATTTTTTTTTTTTAGTGAGAGTTGGGCTGAGTAGACCCTACTTCCTATGAAGCTTTGGTGTTTCCAGTCGGCATTGTCCTAGCCAGCAACGACCTTTTCTGAGAAGACTCCCCTGTAAATTTGCGAGAGAGTTTCAGAGACTCCATACCTTCCAATATTTTTTACCCGGTGGGTTTACTTTTTCATCCTACCCCCTTCGCCCCATCCCGTACCAACAGACCGGATGGTTTTTTTTTTGGCTCCCTCATACAGGCTTAGAGTTTGCTTCCTTTTTTCTGTCCCCTCTTCCTCTGATCGTTTGGCACATCGTTGAAATCTCGGCGGTATCTTCCTCCAGCGTCTTACAGTCAACCTTTAGCGTTCAGTCCCGCTCTCCCGTTACCGTCGGACGGTATGTCTCACCCTATGCTAATTCCCCTTGGGCATCTGCCAAGTTTATTTTAGATGAAAATTTCTCCTCCTTTCTGACTAGGACCATTTCGACGGCGTGCGTCGATCCCCCCAGTCCTGAATAATGACATGGCCTCTTGGATCGGCGGCTTTGATTATCTTTTCCACTTTTTCTTTTAAATAAGACCCCATTAAGTTATTTAAATTAGTTTTTCCCCTTAAGACGTTCTCCTGATCTTCCTCTATTGTTTTCCTTTCAATTTTTGAAATCAAGTGGCCTGCGATGCCTGGTCATTTGATTAATCCCAGGTCGCATCCAGCCTCTCCACGAACTAGATCCCCCCTACACTCCTTCTCCACCAGGACAGTTCTTTCCCTCCTGAAGGAGTTGTTTGGGTCTTGCGTTCTTCCAGCTTCGGTCCTCATTGTCCTTTCAAATGAAACTTTAACGATGGCCCGTCCTACTATTGTCCAGGTCTTCTCTTGAGACAACTTCTTTTTTTTGCGATATTTTCCCTCCTTGCGGCCTCACGTCTCGGGAAAAAGCCTTTTGCTTTTTGTCCCCCTGTTTTTTTTTTGACGTCCGTCCCGTCCCCGCCGTTCCCACTGCTTCCGGAACCACGCCTCTCCGATACAGTGGCCCCGCCACCATAATATCCGATAACTGCTACAAGCTAATTCCCGCCTCTTCCATTACACGATGACTTGGATCTCACCCCGTGTGCCTTATTTGGCTCTATCAGCTCCCACCTTCTCTTAAGATATCAATTTTCCCCACAGGAATTGTCGTCCCGCGCCCCTTTCGTCTAGCTTACCCTTGTAGCTTCCTACAGGGCCCTTTGAGTCTTGCTCCCCCCTTTCTTCTTTCCTCCTTCACCACTGTCAGAAATGAGGCTCTCTTTATGCTTTTTCGCGTGTCGAACGTTCTTCCTTCATTGATTGAAGCTTTTTTTGGCGGTTTTAGCTCTCGCGTTCTCACCTCCCACACTCTGGCCTGGTTCCGGAGGGGTCGACGACCTCTATATCGATCGGGAAGGCCAATATAAGGGCTTGTGTCTGGCCCGCTGTACGGGCGTCTTCCTTCTTGTCCACCTTCCCGGGTTTTGTTTTTGTAGTCGTATTCATCCGATTGATTCACAGACGGTCTTTTTCGAGCTTGGCATTGCGAGAGCTCTTCTCGATCCGGCCGGCGATGTTGGAGTTCTTGATCCTTTCGCCAAGATGTCCCTTTTTTCCTCTATCTTTTGTTTTCTCGAGATCTTCTTCCTCCAAACGGTTGGCGCTGGTTCCCGAACAACCAAGTTATTGACGAATTCTCCCGTCGCCTATGCTTCCGTCTCAAGCTCGACAAATTTTTCCCTCTTGTTGGCCTCGATGACCTCGCCTGCCCCCCAAGACAAGCCTGAACCCTCTCTTGACCTCCTCCCGACGGTAGAGCGGACGCTCCCCATCAAAACATTTAGCATTTGGTTTCCCACCTCTTTGCCGTACCGCTTTTTTTCGCCACAGCTCTTTTCACCCACGCTACCCCTCTTTTGTTTAACGTCCGCTCACCTCTCGAATTTTTTTCAAGGCGCGGTCGGAAGGACGTTCCCACGCTCACAGAATCCCCATCCTTTCTTTCGGTGAAGTTTCGAAAACCCAACTTTTCCGCCTTGAGACCTTTTTCGTCCGCACACCCTCCACAGAGTACTTAATACGCCTTGTCTAAGACCATCTTTCTTTTCTTCAATTGTTCTTGTAATAATTTGACCTCGCCTGAAGCTTGCCAAATTTTTTCCCGACGGGTTGAGCTGATCGCCTTATACTCTCCGCCTCTCCCCCGGGTGGGTACGGACTTTTGTAACTTGACGTCGGTCTTTTTCTAGGTTTCAGGGCTCCATTCGTTCTCATCTCGGCGAGTCCTTCTGCTAGTGGCGTTGCGGTATGGTCCAGCATTGTGTAGGAGTTTTTCCTTTGAGTCTTTCAGTAGTTTTTCCCTGTGCACACTGCGTTTCTAATGGCTGTCGGTTGGGCACCACTCTCCGAGTCTTGTGAAATCCCTATCGACCGCGGCGGTTACCTTTCTTGCTAATACCTTTCCCTTTTTTTTTTACCACGGGCCTTGTTCCCCGTGTTTCTGTTCTTTTTTTTTTTGAAACCCCCCCCTTCTGTGAGCCGATCCCATCTGCCCTCCGTCATTGCACCCACTTGGGCAAAATTTCACCCTCTTTTTTAATGTCTCTTAGTTCTTGGTCTTTGGTTCTGATCTCGGGTTCTCCTTAATCCGAAAGACCTAATATCGGCCTCTTTTTTTGCCTTTCTCTGACCCACGCCAATTTCCCAAGGGCCAATGCAACTTAAGTGTTTTCTTCCATCGAACTTCTGAATCTCTTATTTACACCACCTCGTGCCCACTCTTTACCCTTGCCCCCCCTCTTGGACCTCATAACCCCCCCCTTGCCACTTCAGCCAAATGTTCAGATGGACGATTCCCTCTCATCACCGTCCCCTTTCTTTCCCTATGATGCTTCTCCTCTTGCGCAAGCATTCCCTGTTTTCCTCTGTTTCCGTACCAACATCCAATTCGTGAGTTTTCTCTAGCTACTGTGCTCCCTTGTGCGGCCCATTTCCTCCGAGCTGGGTCTCCACTGCTGCCCTTTTTTCTTGCAAAGACGTCGTTTTCCGAATTAGACCGACTCATACGAAACCCTGACGGCCCATTCCCGCCTCCCCTGTCCGTATATTCCTTGCCTATACCCGCTCTCTCCTACGCTCCACCACTGTGTTGGCGGCGTCCCTTTTCCTGGGAAGATTTTGGTGGCTGCGCCTTTTTATGCCGTTACCTGAACGCCGGAATTTTTTTCTCTTTGCGGTGGCCACCTCCTTTTTTTCTTTTGGTGACGCCCACCCTTCCGCAGGGCCAGTATTTCTTTCTAGTGTTCTTTTCTTTGTGATGGACCATGTCTATCGCTTCGAACCTGTTTTGGTTCTCGGCTCAACGGGACTTTCTACTTTCTTCCTCACAACGATCATTTTCGTATTACCGCCAGGGCACCACTCCTATTCCCCTTTCTCTGGGCCGACTCCCTTGTGATGATGGCACTTTACCCACATCGCTCAGTACGGAGCTCTTTCCGCCCACCCCGCCCTCTATCAATCCTCCAACCATGATCAGTCTTGTCAAGTTGTTCACATCGCTTTCTCTGCGCTTCTTCTTTTCTCTGGTCAGGTAGTCGAACCTTATCCAAACTCAGCCCTAATCTTGAGTAACTTTCTCCCCGGGCCATTCCCCCCCCCAAGGGTTAATCGCGTTCCGGCAGAATCACCAGGGTTTCCAGTCATCTCTTTGGTTTCCGCCGTTTTTTATCCAAGCCTCCCCCCAACGTGCCCCTCCCGACCCCCCCCCCCGCCATGGACCGACCCTTTCTCTTTGTGTTGCGCTCCGATTCTCCCCCTTCTTCGCCCCTCCTCGCCCCTTCCGCTTGTATGCGAGAGCACAGCAACCCCGATAAGCCTTTTCTTTTTTTTTTTAATATCCCCCTTGTTTTCGCATACCCTGCTGCTTCATTTCAGCCGGTTTCTTCTCACGGCACTTCGAAACTCTTTCAGGCCAGCGACCCCGACGACATCGGTCTATCCTGAAGTGAAAGCCAGACTTCTGATTAAGATCAATTTCATGGTTTTGCCCTATCAAGCCGTTCACCAATACTCCCTTAGTTTCCCAGACCCTTCCCCCCCTCGGTCCCTCCCGCCCATGTTCGAGGTCCTCTTCTCTTTCCTCTTCCCCCTATCAGTTTTTTTTTGATGATTTGACGCGGTTTCGGTATGTACTCTTGTCGGAAGACTTTTCTTACGTTTAGTATAGCGGATCCTTTGAGTTTCCATCTTTCATATTTTCTTCCTCTCCGATAGTTCCGTCCGAGTCTTTTAGCGTTAGCTGTCTCTTTTTTCTCAAGAGGGATCCTGCCGCCTGCCGGTTTTCTTTTCGCTTTCGGCCTCTCCCGCTTTTTTCCCTGATGTGATCGCGTCGGTTTGATGCTGCTTTGGGCGATTTCACTATTGCTTCGCGTGAGGCGAACATCGGTTGATAACTTCCTTCCTTGAGTCCAATATTTCCGGCGCTCCCCTTTTTCGATTCTCAGCGTCTCGCCCCCCCACCGAGCTGACCCTCGCCTCATGGAAACCCTTTTGATGTCCTTGGGATTTTGAAAACTTATCTTTTAGCATGACGACGAGTCCCCTCTTTTTCTCGTCCCCCCCCAACTGTGAATCCGCTTCTCCCTATCACCTCGAACTTTTTATACCCTTTTCAAATGAAAGTTTGCTCAGATGGGTGCAGTTGCGGCGCAAAGCTTCCCCCTTCCTGTTTAGTATTCCCCTTATTCCTCCCTGATTAGGGTGGTAAACTGTATCGTCCCCCTCCCCAGGACCGACTTCCCCGATATTGTATTGATTTGATATTTGGTGGTGGTCGTGGCCCCCCTCAACGATTTTCTTTCCGTTGGGAGTGCTCTCCTCAATTAAGGAAAGTGAGGGAAATGGAGGTCTTTTTTTTTTATCCATCTTAGTATTCTCAAGCACCCTTTTTGCACCCTTGAGGTCTCCCTTTCCACTATGGACTGCGGCAGTTGTCTTAAAACGCCCCCTTGCTTATTTGGCCTTTTTTATACGGAATTATGTCTTCGGATAGTGGCGGGACTGTCGAATAATCCCGCGCACCTGAGTACCGTCTTCCCGACAATGACCTGAAGAGTGGCCTTTTTTCATCGAATTGCTTTAGTATAGTTTGCGCAGTTTTCTTACCTTGAGATGATCTTGCCAATCGTCTCGCCGCCCTTTGTTGGATTTTCGATCCATTGCCAGAAGTCCCTGATTAGCATCTCCACGTTGCTTCGCAGTTAAGGGTTTCCCTTTTCATTTCAGCCACAATTTTTTTTTTTTTATTTTATCTAAGTCTTAACTCCCTACTTTTTGGCGGGCCGTTCGGTTCACTTTGGTCTGCCGACCCCTCCTCCGTGCGTTTTTTTGACTTTCTGAGAAATCCCTCTTCATTTGACCGAGCTCCCTGCGCGGATGGTTGTTCCCGGTTGGGACCCTTTTTCCATCACCTTGAACTTCTGGCTTTTACCTCCGGGGAGTCCCAGATTTTTGTCGATTATCCTCGACTTGCCTTTATAAGACGGACAATTATTGCAGGTCCCCTTCAGACTGCATGTGCGTTACTTCCTTCTGATTACATACACCTCAAATTTCCTAACCCGCAGCGCCCCTAACGCTTTTCCTCTCAAAAATACTGGACAGTGTAACCCCAACTTAGCCCTCCCTTTTAGATCTTAGTTGGATCTCTTCAACTTTCCTACACTGATGGTCTTTTCTCCTTTTCCGTCCGTTTTTTTCCCCTCTGACAGAACTCTCTACGACTTTCAAGTTACCTCTCCATTCTTTATGAGTGAAACATTCCCAGTTTGTCTAGTCTTCTACTTTTCCTCCGCTGTTAAGCGTTTCTTGGGCTTTCTGACAGCCGGGGTATGCCTGTCCCCCCAACCTTTGGGCCAGTTTTCGACGCCTTTAAACTCAGACTCTGCTGACCTACCCGCGAATACGCTTTTCAGTGACTAGCCTACAGTACTTCTGCTCGCTTTGTTCCCCCGGATTTCAGATCGCACTTCCACCTTCCATCCTTTGACTCACCCGGTCCAGTGACTTGGAAGGATCCGATGCTCGGAAGAACTTTTCTTTTTTCAACTTCCGTACGTAACTCCTTACTTTTTTGTTTAGTCTTCGCGGTTCAATCTGGATCTCCAGGAGCGGACTTCTTCTTTACCCGGGCTTCTCGGCACTTTCCCGTGAGCTATCTCACCGGGTCTGGAATTTTTTCCTCGGCGATAACTTCGTTTTTTTGAGTGTTCTTCTTCGGCCCTCTACGCGCTTGCGTTCGAGCGCTTCTCCGTCGGCCGTTCTCGAAGTTCTACAAACTTGTTATGGTGGTCTTAGAGAACGTATAGTCTTCTCTTTCCTACCTCCTCCAAAGGCTTTTTTTTTTCTTTCGTCTGTATCCTAAGCCGACCCGGGCGCTGATGGTTCAAGCTGCATCCTTTTTGTGCTGTCTTGGTGCCGTCTCTCTTCCCTCTTATCAACAGATTGACCTCTTTGCTTGGACCGCGATTTCTGGCTACGATCTTGTGAAGTCCCTCCACGTTTTTCCCTATGACTATCTTTTTTTTGTTGTGTGCGGTTCCTTGAAACGGAGGCTTGCTGTTCACCCGAACCCCAGATCCTTTTCTTTTTCCTTCCCCCTTTCCAGAGCTCCTTATGAATTGTTGTCTAGTCCCACCTCCTAAACCTTTTTAAATCCTTTCCGGTACGAGGCGGCGTCTCCCTTTCCAACCAGTCCTTTTCTCGGGGCAGGCTTCCCCGATTCCGGGCTGGCGTCGAAACTCTCCTACTTTGAACGGCCCGCTACAGACGATTCGAGCCCTCTCCGTCGACCTTTGGTTTTTACCCCCGCCCTCCTCCAATTTTGATTCTCCCCCTCCCCCCCTTCGAAACCACCTTTCGCCCTCTACTTCGACACCCCACCGGAACCATCAGCCCCCGCTTTTCTCCTCTTCGCTTACTCCCTTTTTTTTCAGTACCCGTTACCCTTTTAGTTTTCTGCAGCTTGCAAAATTTTCGCCAGGGTGGCTTCTCTTCTATTTTCAGAATACCTCGTTGGTGGGTAGGAATTGAGTTGACTGCTTGGTATTTGCATGGTCTCTCACTGTTTATGGATTTGTCTCTTCCGTCGGGGCCGCTGTATTTCCTGCTCCTTTTCTGTATGTTCGATTTGGTCTGAGGGGTCGTTTACTGTAAATCCTGGAAATTCATAACTTTTCCTTTTTTTTTATAGGTTTGTCCAGCTTGGCGTTTTTCCCAATTTTTCACACTCTCCCCCTCTTTAACTTTTGTTCTTCATGCTTCATCCCCCTTTCCTTTTTTTCGGTAAACTGTCCTCCTCAAGCTTTCCTGAAATAGACAGTCTTTGTTGACCACTCAAGTCTTCCCCACTTTCTTCCGCTGGGGCACTAAATTTTCCTAACCTTTAAGCCTTTTGCGATGGGAGTTCCCCCCCTTGTCGTCTGTACTTCCTCCCGTAGCTTTTTCGTCTGGGTAGATCAAGCTTTCGATGTATCCAGGATCTGTCTTACTTTTCCTTGCGATCGTATTATAACTTTCTTTGCTCCTTTAACCAAAATGCCCTTTTCGGACCGATTTCCGTGTAATCCCCACCAATTCCATCCACCCCCGGCCACTATGGCAGATAAGGATTCAGATTCGTCTATCATTTTTAACTTTTGATCCTTCTTTCCAGTCTTTCCGCTGGTGTCACTGACACGGCCTCCCCCCGCCCCATGGCCCCGTTCCGGGCTAGTTCATCTTTGAAGATTATTGCTATCACAGACGGCAAGGCACGTGATTTTCTGATTCCAAGACGCGGATGGGCTGGCCTTCTACTGCCAACCCTCGACCTTCGTTTGCGAGTTGACTCTTTCCTCTATCTTCACGTTCTCAAACCCAACTTCTGCCATCTCCCCGAACTGTGAGACGGTCGGGGATGACTTTATTTTTTCGATGGTTTTCTGTTTTTTCGAAAGTACACTGCCCTTGGCACCTCTTCATGCGATGCTGCGGTCTGCGCTCCACCGAGTCTGTGTATGAGACATTCATGATTTTTGTTCCCCCTAATTTAGTGCTTGACATTTCCCCCTATGGATTGCCAACTCCCCCCGTCATTATGTCTTTCTTCCCTCTGGTTTCAGTCATCCCGGGTGGATTCTCAAACTCGCCCACACTCTTAATCTCTGGAACACATAGATTGGTCTCTGGGCTACGTCCCCTTTCTCTATCTCCTTCCCGTTGACCACTGCCTGACCTAGGGCGTAGGTAGGGGCTTTTGGACTTCCTTTTTCCCCCTTCTTTCGGACGTCGTCATCATCTTGACCCAGTTTGCCAATCCTTTTTTTTTTCTACCATCGGCTCCGTTCGCGGAGAAGTGTAGCAGGTATCTGGGAGTTTTTCATGCTCCCAAACCGATGTAATCTTTTTATTTCTGGTCTCTTCCTGTCTAAGTTCTCGCGCCTCCCATCTTCTCCCTTTTTTATCATGCAAGCGCTGGTATGTGCATGTCTTCAAATCTCCCACCTTGGGACAGACGCTTACTCTTCCGCCTATTTCGCTGCGATCTCCATGTCCTCTTTGCCACCTTCTTTTTTTTCGCCCTTCGCCGCGTACCCTTTTGCTCCTGCAAGCCGACAACGTGACGTGTCATATGAGTTTTTTCGCCTCCTCCCTCCTAGCCCCACCCCCCACACCCCCCCCCCAAACCCCCCAAAAACCCAACCAACCAAACAACCTTTCGAAGCTTTCTGCCATACGACAATTTTCGTCCACCTAAGGCGGCATTTCAGCTCCCCTCTCTCGGCTATTCTCGGCCGTACTCCATAGATCTCATCCTTTCGGTTTACCCCATTTTTGATCTAGTTAGCTCCTCTTTCTTGACCAGCGCGTCCTGTCCCCCCTAGCCCAGTCGGACTGCCCCGAAAAAAGCCTGTTTTAGAGGTATCTAATTTGTTTTTGTTATCGATCTTCCTCCGACCGTTTGGATGTTCGGTTTTTTTCATTTTTTTTTTCCTGACTTGTCCTCTTGGTCAGACTCCTTTTTACAAATCGTAGTTAGTGGGAACACGTGAGGGCAAATTCTTTATCTCTAGGTTTCCTTTTCCTCCAGTCTATTGTTTCTGTTTCGCGGGCCTTCCTCTTCTTTAGCCCCGACCGCCCTTTTCAGAAGTGATGTCTGTGAGGAGTTTTTCAGCCACCGTTCCTGCACAGCGGCTCGCTCGGTTTTGTGCTTCTTCTCGGGCGACACGGGATTGCTCTGGGCCTTCCAAGGGGGTTCCCCTCGCCTTGCCCCTTCCCCTCTTCAACTTTTCCGTTTCCAGGCCGCTCCATTTTGCAGTCGTGTAAACCGCTCCTGTTTGATTCAAACCTCCTGGATCGTTTATTCCCGCCACGTGACCCTTGAGCCCTCAAGATGCGTCGGGGTCCCAAATTCTTTTTTCGAAGACCGCTTACCAATTCTTATTCCCTTTTTTTGCCGATTTCCTCCCCCCAAGTTGGCAAACTTTCCAGCTTGATCTTCTTCCCGCGACTTTTGGTTGGGATCAAAGACGCAAAGAATGACTCAGTATGCTGGTGTGTTCCTCATCCATTTCTCCTTCCTTTTTTCGAACCATTCCCTCGAGATGTTGCCCTTTTGTCATCGCTGAGTTTTGATCGGTTGGGTGGGTGACCCCAGATCCTTTTTTAGTTTTCCCCCCCGCCGCCTGCCAGGGTTGGGGCGGCCCAAAGTTTTAGGGCTTTCCACCAGCGGCCAGTGTCATGCATTCCCGACATTGCGGAGACTTTTTGACCGCGGCGGGGTCTCCCACAGCGAGGCGGCGCGCCCTCGCACTAAGTCTGCCGCCCCCCGTTAAGGCGTTTGTCCTTCTCGCATCCACCCCTTCCGCACAGGCGGGATAAAAAACCCTGTTTCGTCCCACTTTTTTCATTGTCTTCGCAGCTAGAGTTTGCTTCAAGTTTTTTCTGACGTGATATAGGCCCATTTACCTTGATGGGCTACCTATCCCACCTCTCTCCCGAAACTGTCCCAGCCGCTGTCCGCTTTATTCCTGGTATTTCAAGCCTTCAGATAAATCGTCTCCTCAATGGTGGTAGTTTTCAGGCTTTTTCTCGTCGCGGAGGATTCTTGCGCGCTCTTCAGAACCACTTTTCTCCGCTTCCCCTTAGGGCTCTCGACTTTTGGCGCGCGTGCTGCGTTTTGCTGGAATGGTGGTTTTTTCACTTTTCAAGGCACTTCTGGTATTTTTACCTTGCCATTGCCAGCCTCATTTTTCATCTTAACTCTTTCCCCCTGGACCCATTGATTTCTTCAAGCAGCGCCGGCCTTTCTTGATGTTTTAATGCTTCCCCCCCCACTAAAGTCGCCAGCCCCCCGCCAGTCTCCCGACCGACTTAACCAAAGGCTTACTTAAAATTTCACCTCCTTTCCTGAGTCGTGTGACCTCACTCGTTGCTTGCAACTTCATACAGGTCTGTCTATTTTCTGCCGGCCGTGTTCCCCTTTCTTTCCCCTGAACCCAGCTCAACTCTGTCGTTTTTAGAGTACCCAGGAGGAGTCCAATGTCGGGTAGGTTAGTTGTTTCCTTCTCTTTACCGACCTTTGCCTTCTGCTTCCAGCCCTTTGCTTTCCCGCCGTTTTTATGCTGGCACCAATTGTCGGATCCCTTCGACAGGCACAAGCTGATTTCCCTTCACGTGACCCTCTGTGTTGGCCTCTACACCCCCTCTGGAATGAGAGCCCTGCCACTCTCCACTACTTCACCGTACACGGGAAGACGTATCCCACAAAGGTTCATAGACGTTCAGGCCGCTCATCTCACCCTTTTTCCTGGGAGCAGGCGGTCCCCCCGGATTTTTCCTGTCCGGCCGCCATTCTCTTTTTCGCCGGCACTTGCTCCTGACATCCGAATATGATTGATTTCTTTTAAATTGTTTTGCTCGTCATGTTCGCGTTGGTTTTTTTGGCCTTTCGACTCTCAGGCTTCGTTTTTTGGTGGTATTCGCTTCCTGCCGCCCTGACCGGCTTGTTGACCTTTATTAGATCTTGACTTTTCATCTCCCAGATGACTTGTGTTTTTAAATGAGTTTTACGACAGCGTACCGTCCTCTCCCCTGATCGGGAGACCTTCCCCACAACGGTCTGGTTGTCGAGGGATTCTCGTACTTCGTGCAGAGAACTCTGTGTTCGCTTTTTGAAGTCTTTGCCTCTATCCCCATCGGTTCCTGGTTGGCAGGGCTTGTCTTTCGCCGAGTTCCGAGACGGGCGATTGCAGTCTTTACGAAGATCTTGAGGGTTGCACACTCGTAGACAAGAGCGTTAAGACACGTTTGAACTGTTATTTGCGTGCTTACTCTCAAAAAATGTAATCGTTTGCCCAAATCGCCCCGTCGTCGAGCTTTTTTTTCAGCCGCCATTTGCCCCAATCTCGTCAATTCCATCTTTGGTACTAAGCGCCAGTCCAAAGACCAAGAGTGAAGGAACTCCTTTTCCCCTACACCCCCCCCCTTTTTCCACCCCTCCTCATCAACGCCACTTTTTTAAGTGTTTCTCTTTTTTTTTTTTCCTTTTTTTTTTTTTTTTTTTTCCCGATACTGTAGACTAGTCGTCCTCCCAAAACACCCCCCTCCACCACTTTCCCTCTCTTCACTTTTTTCTATATTTTCCTTCCCCTTCTATCCGCCCAATCTTCCCTGGCGTGTCCTCCTTCCCCCCGGCGACAAACTTACATGTTAGTTTCCTACACGAAAAACAAATTTCACAGTTGCGCCACTTATTCCCTTTATTCCGTCTTTCTTTCTGCTGCTTACTATCCCCTGATGCCGCGCTACACGTCTTTCGTCTTTCCGCCCGGACATCCTGGCTTTAGAATGACAATCATTTTCTTTTGTACGCCCTCTATTTCCCGAAGAAGCCGTCTTCCCTTTCTTCCTTTCGCGTACGTCGGTGTTGTTTAGCTGGTGGCAGGCTTATTTTTTTCGATAGGGAGTGTGGAGTCGGCTTGCCGCTGTATGGGCCGTATGGTTTTGTGAAGTGAAGGCATGGCCGATTTTAGGGAGCCCGGGTGCTGGTCGGCTTGCCCCCCCTTGGTTTTTTTTACCCAAGGACTGGCCATCCAGCTGACGCCGGTCCCCAGGTCCATCCTCAGTTTTTTTTCGGTAACCCTTTCTCGTTACTCTGTCGTCCTATTGGACCCATTTTCCGTCCATGATTATCCTGGTAGACGTTAGGCCTTTCTTCAAACGCATCCATTTTTTCCCTACTTTGGTCCCTTTGTTCCCAGACTGATTTTTCTCGTCTTCCGTTCGGGGCGCTGCGGTCGCTCGCAAGTTTAGATGTATTCCTGATTAAAGATCAGGGAACGGACGAATCCCGGGTCATCTTATTTTCTACTAAATTCGTGTTGCGCTGTCTGCCCTTTTCTTGTTTGACCTCCTGAAATCCTTCCTTCAACAACCAGAATCCAGTTCCCTCTGCCCCAGTTTACAGCCCCATACGAATTTTCCTTCCTTTTCCACTTAGTCCATGGCCTCTACGTGCTCTCGATACAGATTGCCTCGAAATTTTTTCAAAGAAGCGTTTTCCTTTCCAAGGGTTTCCCTGCCCAGGTCGCTTTCGCTATCTACGATCTTATTTGCTTCCCCCAACAGTCCGGCCCCAATGAGAGTTTCGAGTGTGATGTGAACTTATTTTCATGAGCTTCTTTTTTTCCTTCTCCGTCTCACCTCCCCCCCTAACTTTTTCAGATTTCGAGCCCTGATCTCATATAAACTCAGAATTTCACGCTTACTTTCTCTACAGCTCCACCCCCTTTCTTTTGGATGATTTGTTCATCTCATTTTTGCTCTCTTTTTGATTGGCTCCCGCGAAGGAATGTCCCTTTTGCTCTCCTTCGCTCTTCGTGTGTTAGGTCCCAAGCCCTCCCTTTTCCAGATTTCCGGTCTCCTGCAATGTTCGTTCTTGGCTGGGCCCTGACTAAACTAACCAATCTAGTGGTCCGATTTTTTTTCGCTCACTTTTCAACAGAAAGTGGTTTTGGAGGTTCCTTCCCAACACCGAACCTCCACCCCCTCCTGCTTATGACGATCTGGCACTCCTATGCTGGTTTTGGGCCGACCCAGTGCCCCTCAGATCTTTTTTCCTTTTTCAGTGCACTACCTGCCCCCGTGTTTGTATTTCTTTACGTCCCAGTTCTCACCCCCTCGTAGCGGCCCTCCGCTTCAGCTGACATCAGTTCTGCCCAGCTTTGTTTAAATAGGAGCTCGCTGCGCTTTAGGGTAGTCTCGATTTCTCCTTTGGAGTGGGCATGCTGCCACATGCTCTTTGCTGCTCAGGCGACGCTTTTCTAAGGTTCCGCGCCGTCATCCCCTTGCATCACGTTACTCCCTCTTCTCGTTGGCCAGTGCTTCCATTTGCATTTTTTTTGAAATGATTGGCCGACCAGTTCCTGTGCGTGCTCGACCCCCTGCGTAGTGAGCAATCCCCTTGAAGAAGGCTGACATATCCACCCCCTAAATTCACCACTCCGCTCACTCGCCCACCCCCACAAAATTAACCCCCCCCCAAGGACTAGCGGCTCGCCTCCCTATACCATCTACACCGTCTCACCGTCGGGGACGGAACAACCTTCTTCTCCGGCGCCCCCTCTCAACGACCCATTCTATTCGGGACGCCCGGCTGACTTCCCTAATGGTCAGCGGCTTTCACCTTTCCCTTTGATCTCATAGATCCCTCCGATGTTTTTTTTTAGGAAAGTCGTCTTGCACGAAACCTCCGTCCATCTCACCT
>Ga0179593_1674718_pt1 | contig 35360 bp, 69 predicted proteins | sample CZODoug2_1_08_16_FD_185931 | JGI IMG/M metagenome (GOLD analysis project Ga0179593, IMG submission 185931) | Vadose zone soil fungal communities from Angelo Coast Range Reserve, California, USA - CZODoug2_1_08_16fungal (PacBio error correction) | ecosystem: Environmental > Terrestrial > Soil >... | reverse complement strand
CCCCATTTTTCCTTTTTCCTTTCCTGCGCTGCATGGCTTCGTTTCCCCCCAAAAACCCTCTTTTTTGAACCAATCTGTCTCCCCATTCCAGCTCTGACCAATTCCTTAACTAAAAAGAGCAGGTACCTTTCTTCTCCCCCCTTTTCTATATTCATAATTCCTTTTTTCCCCTTCCCGGATTTTATAATGCAATCAGACTACTTCTCCCCCACTCCCCAGTCTACACTATGGTTGTGATTTCCCTGAATAGTTCATCTCCCTTTTGGGGAAAATATTTCCACCCCCCCCCTCCTCCCTGTGATGGTGGCTTTTTTTTTTTTTTCAACTGGTCACCCCCCCCTTTATTCCTGTCCCCTGACAAAAATACCATTATGTCTTTCACATACTGAACAGCTTGTAAGAGGATCCTTTATTTTCCCTCACAGTTCTCCCCTTCCCCCCTTCTTTTTAAAGCTGGGGTTTCTTTTTTCTTTTTTTTTGTTTCCCGGCTGCTGGAATGTTTTTCACTGCAGGCAAAAGCTTGGTCCAAACACCTGCCCAAACATGGACCTTAAGTGTACCCCCACAAAAGTTCATCAATCACCCCCCCCTTCCTTTTCGATGGACCTGGTTTATCCTTTTCCTAGTGAGCCCCCCCCCCCCCTGGGATCCCAATCTGTTACCCCGACTCTTTTGTGATGAGGAGGCCACCTCCATTCCGGTCTGCGTTCAACCAACCTCAACCCCTCTTTTTTTTTCCCCCACCGTAGTTCCCCTTTTTTTCTTTTTGGCTGTCCTGTCCTGCGAGTACCTCCCCTGATGTCGTGAGATGTCCCCCTTGAGACAGAATCATGTTGACTGGTGGCCTTTGTTTGTGCCACCCCTTCCTTTTTTTTCTACCACTTTTCTTTTTTCTCCTTTTTTCATGATCAAGATCCCTGGAAGATAGACGTTTCTGTTTCTGGGCTTGCCATTTTATGTCCCCCTGTACGTCACTTGACTGTAACCCTGTGTGCTTTTTTTTTTTCTTTCCACCAGTCCCCCCTTTAGGCCCCACCCATTTTCAATTTGGTTATTTTTGGGGTGGTCCCATTTTTCTCCAACCCAATCCCTTCTTTTTTTGAATTTCCCCCCTGCGTCTTTCCTCCTTGGGGCAGGTGACCTGCTTTTTTTTTTTCTGTGGATTTTCCCGCGACGGTTCACCCCGTGTTTTTTGCTCAAGTGAAGGAAGTTGGGAGGTGGCCTTCCCAAATTTCTTTGCTTTCCCCCCTTTTTTTTTTCCACCCTTTTTTTTTTATTATACTTTGCCCAATAGATACCCCCCTTTTTCCCCTGGCATTTTTCAAACATTAAGTCTTCTTTCCAGTTGATACGCAGGGGGACTTTCCTTTGGTCCTTGGTTGTGTCCAGACACACTGGCTAACTTTCGATTGACACTTTTCGCACCCCAGGAGGAGCATCTTTGCTCCCCCAGGGTTTTTGGTTTACTTTCCTGTCCACCTTCCTTCAAATTAAATTTCCAGTTTCGTATGTCCCAAACAACCCCTCCCCACATCTCCATCCCTTTTGGTCATGGATGAGGATCTCCGTGTCAATCCCATTTCCCTCTTTTTCTCACTGTACTGTTCCTTGTGATTTCCTTTTCAAAGTTGATTATGTCCTTCCCTGGATTATCTAACACCACTTTTCCCCCCCCTGATGTTCACTCCTTGCCTGGCTCCCCCTGAGCAGTTCAAACAACCCCCCCTTTCCTTTTTTTCTTTTCCTTTTTTTTACCCCACCCCATACCACTTTTTTCTCTGCTTTGTAGTTTTCCAATTGTTTATTATCCAAACGTCCCACTTCCTGTTTTCCCTCTCCTCCCTGGAGGTGAGGGATCCTGAGAGCTGAGATGAGTTTTTGGGTTTTTTTCCTTTTCGGGCTTTTTTCTTTTCGTCCATCCCTTTTAAGCACCATTACCCCTGCCCACCCCCCCCCCCCCCAAAGACCCCCACCTGACTTGTCACAATGGTTGGTGAGGGGTTGCACGCCTATGCCCCCAAAGACAATATTGCACAAACTGCCCCCCCCCCTTTTTTTTCTCCACGGCTTTTTTTTATTTGGTGGTCTGAAAGTGCATGGAACCACAACCGTTCATTTGCCACTGCAGATTTCTTTCCTACCTTTTTTCGTCGTTGAAATTTTTTCTCTTGACCCCCCTCCCCTTTTTTTCCCAAGGGGCTTTTCACCCCAAGTTCTTTGTCGTCAACTGTAAGATTTTGAAAATTAACACCCATTTTGTTGTCCTAATGTATGGCATTGGACCTGATTGCAATGTTCCCAAGGATACTTGTGTCTGACCCCTCTTTCTCCCCTTTCCACCCCTTAGGTTCCAATAAGGGAGTCCTTAGGCGGATGGTTGTTGGTCAAATAAAAATGTAACTATTCCCCCCCAACATTCAAGAGTACCATGTGGTAGTCTTTCTTCCTTTTTCCCCTTTTCTCTGTCCCCCCCCTTTACACCGTTCCCCTTGTTCTTTCCGTTCAGAATTGTCCCCCTTTTTTTCCCGGTATCCTTTTTCTGCCCCCAAATAAATTAGCTCCCCTGTTCCGCCCTCACCAAGCTGAAACTGACTAATTCTTTTTCCTTCTTCCTTTTTTTTCTTCCCTCCTCCTTTTTTTTTTTTTTGGTTTGAGTGAGCTCTTTTTCCAAACCCGAATTCTCATTTCCTTCTCCTTTCCGCGGAGAATTTGATGTGTCCTTCTTCCCTACTGTGCCACTACCTTTACCTTTTCTTCCTCCCCTTGGAACTGCTTTGTACCCTTTCCCCTTATATAAACCTTCGATATACACCAGTGGATTCTTCCGTTTTGCCAGATTATTCCATCATCCCTCCTGTTTCCCTTTCCCTCTTTTTTGGGGGCCTTTTTCTATTTCTTTTTCCGGTCTCTTGGGAAAAGCTTTGCTCCTGTCACCATGGCCTTTCCCATAAATTAGGGAAAAACCAACCCGTTTGAGGGTGTCCCCCTTTTCCTTTACCAGTTTTTTCTCCAGCCCCCCTTCTTGTCCCCAATACGGGGCCCAAACCCCCTCTTCCTTTGTTTTCCTCATTTGCAACTCCAAACCCCCGTCCTTTCCCCCCACATTTCATTCCTGTTTGGGCCCCCATCTTTTTTTTGTTTATTTTTTCCCTCACCCCCCCCCCTTTTCCCACCAGGCCTTTTCCTTTCCAAAGCGCCTTTTTGTTTTTTTTGGCTCATTTCGGTAGTCATTAGTGTGCCAACCTCCCCCCCCCCACCCAAACTTCAACCTCAGGGTTCCCTCTTGTTGTTTTTTTTTTTTCCCAGGTTTTTTTGGGAGGACCTGCCTGGGTTCATCCCACCTTTCCATCTGCCCATCCTGGACCCCCCACATCCCTTCCGTTTTTTTTTTTGCTTACCTTTCCCCACATTTCTTTTCTTTTTTTCTGACCTCGTTCCCCGAAGTTTTTCACACTGTTTGTTGACACAAAAGGTGGCCAACCGCCCCCCAGCCGCGACCTGATTACGTTCCCCGATCCCCCCCCCCCGGGAAGAGAGCTACCCCCTCCCCCTTGGTGTTTTGTTCAACTACTGCTCTTGACCCCCCCTTCAGAACTCAGTTGCGATGGCCCTTTTGGCGGGAAAAAAAGGGGTTGTTTCTCCTTTCTTTCCCGAACGTCCCCTTTCTCCCCCTCCTTCCCAGCTTTCCCCCTCCCAACAGTTTACAAACCACCTAAGTCATTGTTAAAATTACCCACTTCGTCCCCACGGTTTGTTTGCCTGCCCACCCCAACACCCCCCACGCCGTTATTTGTTTTTGCGTGTTTTTATTTTTTCCCCCCTGACCCTACCCTTTGAATTTTTTCCCCCTTTTTCTTTTTTTCCAATTCCTTCCCCCCCCCCCTAGGAGTTTTGCCCTCAGTACATTAAAATTAACAAGTGTGCCGCCCCCCCCAATGAGGGAGAATTGATTTTCCTCCCCCCCCAGTTTCCCTCCCCCCCATTTTCTCAGGCTTGTATGGCCCCCCCATTACCTGTCACTCACCCCCCTGTCTACAGCCTGTATCCTCTATCCCCGGGACCTTTTGACTCTATGCCAAACCATTGGGTGTACTCCTCCCCCCCCTCTCTTCCCCCTTACCCCCAACTACCACCCCCACCAGTTGCATTTAAATTTGGACCCCCCTTCTCACCCATGGAAGTCCCTTCACCTTCACATTATTTTTCTTTTCTCTCAAACAACCTCTTTCCCATCCCCTCACGGTCCCCTTTTAAGTCTAAGTTCCAGATTCCCTGACACTCCCCTTTGTGTTTGATTGTATTAGCCCTTTTCCCTTTCTTCCCCCCAAATGTTCCCCCTGGTTCTCCTCAGTATGTTCCCTTTTTCCCCCCTCCTGATGGCAGTGTCCCCCATCCGGTCCTGCATTTGGAGCATTGGGACCATTTTCATACCCCCTTCGATGGTGCCTTGTCCCCCCTGTCTTCTTTGGACACATTTATGCTTTGAGTCCCTCCCTGGTTTTGAATCCCCTTCCACCTTAACAAAAAAAAACTTCCCCCCCCCCCCCCCCCCCATCCCTTTCTGTTTTATTCCCTGGTTTTCCCCCCTAGTCAGGTTTTCCCTACCTTAGTTAATCAGCTTCCATTTTGGCCCATCCTCTGATTCTCCCTTTTTCCTCCCTTTTTTTTGATTGTTTTTTTTCCACCTCCTCCCCTTCCCATTATGTGTTTTCCCCTCTTTTTGTCCTAGCCCCCACCGACGAGTCACTTTGTAGAATTTGGCGCATCACTTTGTTTTTTCTTGCCCCTGGTCTTCCCAGTAAGCTCTCCCCCTTCCATCTTCAACTTCGGGTTTTTGAATTGTTTTTTCATTATTTAAGAATTTTGGTGTCCCTTTTGATTGTTGCAGTTTTTTGTCTTTTTTCTTTTCTTCCCACCCCCTCCCTCCCTTTCCTCCCCCTCTTCCTCCCCAAGCTAATTTTCTTTTCCTTTTTTTGAGCCGTTTGGTGAGTGTCAACAAAAGTCATCTGTTCACCAAGTCCCTTTTCCACATACCTCTTGCAACTACCCCTACTTCAGTTTTTTTCATTGCCTGTTTTTGCCGCTAAGAAGTTCTGCATCCCCTCTAAAAGTTGCAGTCTTTTCTGCATCTTCCCCCTTTTTTTGGTTCCTCCTTTTTTTCGTAACTTTTCTTCTTTATTGCCTGTGTCCCGGAGAGCACCCAATTCAGGGTCCTGCTTGGTTGCTTGGGCGGAACGTAGTGCCTTCATTATTAGACTCATTTCCTTTTGTCCAACATCCGGAAACCCCCTTCCCTACTTTGCCCCTTTTCCTCTTCCTTTTTCCTCTTGGGGACTGTGCTCTTCCTTCTTCTTGTGTCCCTCCCCTGAATGCTGGATGGATGGTCCTCCTTCTTTACACCCTTTCGTTCTCTTCTGCTGTTGTTTCATTTTTTTCAGGTCCATTCACCCCCTGCAGATTGTGCTTTGTGCAGCAATTATCCTCTCTTTTTTCCCCTCTCCCCTTTCCCCTTGTTTTTTTTTTTCTCCGTGACTCCCCATTGCCTTTCCTCTGCTGCTGCCGCTTTCTTCCCCCCCCAAATAGCAGATAAGTTTCTTTGTCAAGAATACCTGGCCTTCCAATTCTTCCCCACTGGAAGTACATCTCCTTTTCCACCCCATCCTGCCCTTTTCCATTCACCTTCTTTTTCTTCTCCCCAATATTGTATTTTTCCCCCTCCCCTTCTTTTTAATTTAATCCTTTTTTGACTTTCCACATCACCCAGCACCTATGGTGGCCAGCCACTTTTTGATGGTGAGCTACAGAGCCTGGGGGCCCCCCCCCCCCCTTTATTCTGCCACCCCCTCTCACCTGTACTTTAGGTTTGCTGTCAAATGGAACCCCTCCTTGAAGGCTGCCCCCTGACCCCCCCTACCATTGTTGCGCCCGAGGTATGTGAAAACTCTTGCCTATCCTTTACTTCCCCCCCTTCCTCCATTCCTTTTTCTCCTTTTGGGCGTTTCCTTTTGAAACTTTGCGGAACTGTGCAACCTGCCCTATAAGTCACCCAAACAAAACCCCGGTCCAAGCCCCCAGTAAGACACAAACCCCCCGATACAGACCCCAACCCTTTTCCTTTTCACGATTTAAGTTTCCCCCTTTTTTTCTTCCCCTGGCTTCTCTCACCCCCCCCCGTGTGCCCCCCCCCCCCTGATGACGAAACGACTCCTTTTCTTTCTTTGCATTGGCCATTTTTTTTTTCGATTTCCAACACATCAAAACTCTTTTCCCCCCCCCCTTTGATGATCTACTTTATGGGTTGCTTCCCTTCCTTCCCTGTTAAACCACTTCCTTTCCACTTGACTCTGCCCATGTATCCCCTACCCAATGGCATTTGGTGGCAGGTTTGTTTCCCCCTTCCTTTTATTTTCTACCACCACTTTTCCTTCCCAGTCCCTTATTTTTTTTTCCTCTCCAACTGCCCTAAGTTACTGACCTCTTGTATGGATTTTGCCCCCCTGTCCTCCCATGTCCCTTCCTTGTCCTTCTTGTCTTCTTGGGCCACTTCCCCCCCCCTGACTGTGCTTTCCCCCTTTGATTTTTTTATTTTCCCCCTTTTTTCCCTTGTATAACCACCCCACCAACTTTCTTTTTTTGATTGAATGGAATCCCACTGATCGGAGGCTTTTTTTTTTACCCCTGAGTGTTTATTTTTTCTTTTTTATGCCTCTTGATCCAATGTTTTTTTTGCTCAAGTTGTCTAAGTGGCCTTGGTTTTTTTGATTGGTAAATGTGCCTTTTGAACCTTTGTTTTTAAACCTTTCTGACTACTTTTTCCATTCTTGAGTACACCCCTTTTTTCACCACCCTCTGTCCTCCCCCCAACATGTCCTTATATTCTTTTCCCCCTTCGTTGGCCATCTCCTGTTGATGTGTAACCACGTTTAGCTCAACTTGCTACCCTGTTGTAGACTTGAGCACTTGGAATCAACACTTTTTCTTTTCTACATTAATTTTCCTGTTTTTTCTTTCAATTGCATTACTTTTTACTCACCAAGGTCCAAAAACATCCCCAACCTGGTGCGTACTGTCAAAAAACCCCCGCACTTTTCATCCCCCTTCCTTTTTTTTGGTTTCCCCCACCAGTGGGATTTCGCTCCGGTCGCGGTTCAATTTCCCTGCACCTTATTGGTGATCCAACTTGTTCTTTCCTCCCGGGATGTTTGTTTGGATGCCTTAATGGCTGCATCCCCCCCCTTGGCCCCAAAGTACTTCAACGACTGCTTGTGGTCAATGTGCAGTTCCAAACACACCCTTTTTCTTTCTCCCGTGGTTTTTTTCTTTTCTTCTTCACCACTTTTTTTTTTTTTGTAGGTTTTTTACCCCCCCTTTATATCAACACAGTCCCCCTACCAAGCTTCCTCCCCCTGACCCAATTGTTGTGAGGAGGCCCATTTTTGTTTTTTTGTCTCTGAATGTGGCAGGTGACCCCTTCTTTCCTGTTGGTCATACTGTCCTCACCCTTCCCCCCTTCCCCCCCACCACAGAACCTCTGCCTATGTTTAACCCTTTTTTGTGAGGTGGCATAAACATTGACCCAACTCCAAATATGGCCCCGCACTGCTTTCCTTTTTTTTGGGTTGATTTTCTTTGGTTTTTTTTCGTCCCCTCCGCCATTGCACCCCCAAACGGACTTTCCCCCAACTGACCTGAACCTTGTTCAGTCCCCTTTCGTGAGTGTAAGCTATGGACACCGCAAATTTTTTCAAGGGTAGACCGGTTTTCCTTCAAACTTTTTCCTCCCTTTTTCCACCCTCCCCCTTGTTGTTGCCCTAAGTATTTCCTAAGTTTTTCACTCTATAGTTTCACCGAGACCGTTGAATTCAAGAAATGGTTTTTGAGCCCCAATTCGACGATCCTTTTTCCGGTGACCTTTTTCCAGTTTCATCCCCTCTGAATCCCAATATAACTTCCCCCTCCCCAGTGGACTTCTCCTCCGGTTTCTTCCAATAGTACAACCAGGCAGGTTCAGTAGATACAAGTCAGATTTGGGTCCCGTGCACAGGATGATAATCGCCCCACCCAACCCTTTCTTTTTTGAAGATCCCCCTTCGTCTACATAGAAACATCTTTCCCCCAACCCCACGGTTGAGCTTTAGTTGGAACCTTTTTCCTCCTAATTAAGTTGTTGATAGATTAACCAGACTTAATGTTCTTTTCTCATTTTCTTTCCTTTTTTTTATCTTACCCCCTTTTTTGCACCCCATTTTCCTTTCGATTCTAGGAACAATTTTCCCTGGCCTGGTATTTTTACTAGCTCTACCCCTTTAGATATTAACTTGTATTTTCATTTTTTTTTCGTAGTTTCACACCCCCCCTTTCCCCTCTTCGATCGTTTTTTTCAACCCTTGAGCAATTCTTTCCTCACTTTATTACCTTTTTTTAAAACCTCCCTTTAATGGTAAAATTGCTAAATATGGGACCGGCCCCCCCCCCCTTTTTTTCAGGGGCCTAAAGTTTGCCGACCAAGCCCTTTTGTTCCTTTTTTTCCCCCCACCCTTCCTTTGTCAGCGTTGTTTTCCCTAACTCGTACTACAACAACATGGTCCTTTAATGTTCAGTGGGTTCCCCCCCCCGTTTTTTTTTTAATGCTTTCTGCACCAATTTCCCCCCACAAAAGCGGTCAAAGGCCTTTTCCCCTTGGGCCCTGTTTTTTTTTTTAGTTTTAGGCAACCTCCCCCCTTTCACATTGGGTCCACCCTTTCGGCTTTTTTCAAGGGTTTTCCTCAATTTTGTGTTCTTTTAAATTCTGGCCTTCCCCCCTACGGCCTCTTTGTCCCCCCCCCCCCCCCGCTCCTTCCCTTTTTTCATTCCCTCAACCTTTCCCGGTTGTTGGATTTCCGTTTTTTTTTTTTTTTTCGGTTTTTTATTGTGTTATTGTCTCTTTCGGGGCCGTTGTTGCACCCCCCCCCACTTTTTTTTTTTTTTACACCCCCCCCCCCCAATATCCTCCGTTCCCCCAATTTGAGTAGTCCCCCCCCCACCGATCATATCTGTTTACTGATTATGCCACATTACTTGTGTTTGTTGGTCATGCTTCCCCTTGCCTCCAGGGCCCCCGCTTTTTGACTTGCTTTTCCCCCCCTTATTTTTCCTGCACTCCCCCCCTTCATTCCATCAATCCACTCCATTAACCAAATTTGCCCAGCCCTGTATCCCACCCCATGATTGACCCCTTGGGGACCCTGATCCTTCCCCCCTTTTGGAATTTCCCCCCCCGGACTGTCTTTTTCGATGTCAAGGCCCTTTGTTTGGTGGACACCCTTTCCCCCCCCTTTTCCATTTTTGTTTATGTCAAGGTCTTCAGTCGCCAATTGCCACCACACTGAAGCCCCCCCCCTCCCGAGATGCAATTCCTGGGGCTTCCCCCTTTTTTTTTCCCCACTACCACTTTGGTAGCCTTGTCTCTTTGGCACCCCCCCCCTTTGCAAGTCATCCCCTGCGATTTTCCCAGACTCTAACCTGAACCCCTTTGCACTTCTATTCATTGGGTGTGCTCTCCTTCCTCTAGTCCCACTTTTTCACAACCCCCCCATGTTGCAACCGTTTCAAAGACAGGTCCCCCTTTTCAACTTCCTCCTTCCAAATAGACCCTTTTACTTTCCTTTTTCTTCCAAATTTTGATCACCCCTTACCTTTTTTCGTGTCACCTCCTCTATCTCAGTGATTTTCCCTTTGCCGCCCACCCCATCTTGGTTTTGTAGTAGTGTGAAATCCATTCCCCAACATTTTTTCCCAAGTTGTTCCTCCGCCTTTTCTTTTCTTTGCCCAAGTACGTTTTCTTCATCACAGTGGGTTGACCCCCTTCAATCCTCCAGGGGAGGGTTGAGTGCAATCCCCCATAACAAGAGCCGTTGTCTTCCTTTGAATCTTTTGTTCCCTTTTCCCTATCCCTTTGGGCAAATCAAATGTCCATTGCAAAAACCCTGCCACAATTTCCCCCCCCCTCTTTTTTTTCGGTTGATCCTTTTTTTATCTTTCACGGGGCCATTCCTTGTAGTTAAACCAATATCCGGTTACCTCATCCATCTTATTGTTTTGCATAATATGTTTTTTTTGAGATTTGTGTTGACTCAGTTTTACGACCTTCTTTCTTTTTATGCTTCCCCTTTCGAGTCCCTGTGTTTATGGTATCCCATTTTCCTTCCCCCCCTTTTGTTTCTTTTTTTCGTTTCCATTTCCCTGCCTCCCTCTGCACCCATCAATTGTTCCCTGTGATTACGATTTGGTCTCATTGTTTTTTTTGCCATTTTTTTGCTTTTCTTCTTTCTGCACCTTCCTTTCCTACCTTTCCCCCGCTTTTTCTTTAAGTTGTGTTCTCCCTTTTGTAGTGTAACCCCCCAAATCATATCCAAGACATTTGTTCACACGTCTTACCCATATCTTTTTTCTTCCTGTCCAGCTTTCATTTATTTGTTCCCTTTTTTCCTTTCAAGGCATCCTCCTTCCCCAGTCGTGTATTTTTCCCTCGCCTGGGTTGGCTATCTCTCTATCTGTTGAAAAAAGAGCCCCTAGTTTTTTCTTGTTTTCTTTTTGGGTTCGCCTTGTGCGTTTTTCTATGCATAGTTTTTGCCTGTTCTATCACAACATGAGGGGTGAAAAAATAATGTACCTCTCCCCAATGCTAGCTTGTCCTTTCTTTTCTTTGCTCGTCCTCAGGCTTCCCTTGCCTCTGCCCATGGAATGCTTTTCCCCCTTTTTATATTTTTGTTTTTCCATGGCCTGCAATCCAGATTTATGAAGTTGTTATTTCTTGTCTCCTCGTTGTGTTGTTGGAGATTACCCCCCCTTCCCTTTTTTCCATCTGCTTTTTTTTTTTTCTCGGTCCCTTTACCCCCCCTCCGCCTGAGAAAGGACACTTTTTTCCCCAGAATATGTCATTTTTCCATCCTTCCCCGTTATTGAACCACTGGCCTCCCGATGCCAAGGGTTAGCAGTGGTATTTATCTTTTTTCTTCCCCCGTTCTTGTGACCTTTCTAATGCACACCCCCTCCTCATTCCTCCCCCGGCCCCCTCCTCCACTATTTTGGGCTTCCTCCCCCGATTGGCTTAACCCACCCAGGGAGGACCCCCACTGTTCAACCAACTCATTTATTTTCTTTTCAAAAACCTGTTTTCCCAATATTATTTTTCCTTCCCTCCCCTACATTTTTTCTTACTCTGATTTGTCCCACTGGTCTTTGTTCATCTGATACTTTTTTCTTTGCCAACCCCCACCTACTCCATCCACTGGTAGAAGGACCTTTTCATTCTTTTTTTCTGCAGGAACTTTCCCCCCCATGCCCCACCACCCTGGCAGACTTCCCCCTTTTGCAGCCCCCGTGCCACCCCCAACTTCGATCGACCTTTTCTGCAGATGGCATGGAATGGAAGACCTGGTTCCTTCTCTCCCCCCCCCCCCTTTGATTGCCTTTTTCCCCCCCCCCCTTTCCTCTTCGGTTGAGTCTCCTTTTGATCACTCCCCGGTCTTTTTTAGGGCAACCCACAATCACAACACTCTGAGCGGGCTTCTCTTTCTTTTTTTTTGCACTTCTTTTTTTTTTTTACCTTCCCCTTGCTTCCCCTGCGACCCCCCCCCTTTACAGGGACATTTCCCTTCATTTGTTTTTATTTCCATTTTGCGCTACTCTCTCCCTTCCTTCTGTTCAAATGCCTTTCAGCCTTTTCCTTCTCTTGTGATGGTTGCCACTTTTTGTCCTCCCCTTTCCAGTCCCAGTACAGGAATGTCCTCTTCTTGGTCAAAACAGAAGTCTAGGACCCCCCCCTCTGTATGTTTTTTTCCATGTGCCTCACACCCCCCCCCCTTTTGCTTGCATTGTTCCTTTCCCAACCCCTTTCTCTCGTCGTTTTTTTCCCCCCCCCTTGAGTGTTTGTATCTTGAAGAACTGCTTCCTTTGCCAAAGAAGGGAAGTGGCCGTGCTTCCCCTTGCTTGATCCTTTTTGCATTTTTTTCCCCCCTTGTTCTGCCTATACCTGTGGCCCACCCCTCTTGATTCACACCCCTGGTTTCCCCCTCGAGTTCCCACTTTGAGCTTCCCATTCTGATCCGCAGTTGATGGTCCCTGACTTGTTTTTTTTCCCCTGTTTTATAACCCACTTTCCCCCCATGTACTCCATTTGGAGTCCCTTTTTCTCCAACAATTGCTATCATTTATTGCCAACAGCACTTGACGGCCTAAAACCTTTTCCCCCAATTTCCCAAGTTTTATTTTTATGTCAACCACCCCCCCTCATTTCCCCGCCCGACATTCTTTTTGTCCTTTGCAACTTTGGGGAGCCTCAGGGGTTCAATTTCATGCACTTCTTTTTTTTTCTCCTTCTTTCTTCAATTTGCCTTTCCTTTTCTTGCTGGCTGCCTACAAATGGTCTTCTCTCCCACCCACCCGTTTCCCAGAAGTTCAGAGCGCCTCTTCAACGGGTCACCCCACACCACAAATATCTCTTTTTTTTTTTTTTTTTTTTGCTCTTCTACCCCCTTTTTTTTTTCTTCTTGTTTTTGTAGTTTACCCCTTTTATATTACCCCCTTCCCCCCCTTCCTTTCCCCCCCCTACCTTTTATGAAAAATTTTGGAGGATGCCATAGGGCGTGAGCGAATGTGGGGGGGTCGGCCTATTAGTTTTTAAATTCCTTTTTCATTACCCTTTCACCCCCCCCCCCCACCACCCTTCCCCCCCTCCCTGACTCTTTTTACCCAGTTTGGTTTATTTCAAACTAGGACTACCAGCATATGGGCACACTTCACCTGCCCCCTTTTCCCCTCCCAAAACTGTCCCCCTTTTTTTTTTTTTTGGGAGCTTTTTTTTTTTTCCCCCTTGGACGCCCCCTTTGAACCAACCCACTTGTGGCCCCAACAAACGGAATATCAAGCTGAGTTGCGTTATGATCTGACAACGTCCCCCCCCCTTTTTTTCCCTTTGACTTTTCCCAGAACCAGTGCTTGGTAAAAGTTTCTTACCCCTTGTTGTTTCCTAATTTATTTTTTCCTTCCGGTTCGATGCATGGACTTTGTTTCCCCCCCCTTCATACGTCTCCCTTTTGAATGGAGTTCCACTTCTTTCCCCAGAAACTCTGCTTGAGTGAGGGGTGGATAATCTTTAATATTCAAATTAAGCCTCCCCCCCTTTCTCAGGCTACCTTTTTCCCCTCAAAACTCCCACCCCTTCCCCCTTTTCCCAACTTGTTTCCTCCTCCCCGAAGTGGTCACCTGTTTCTACCTGTTTTCTGTCATAGAGAAACCAAATTAAAGCTTGAACCATGAGATAAACCCACATCTCCCCCCCCCCCCTTGAACCCCCCTTTCCTAGTTGGACTCTCTTTCCTTTTTTCCTTTCTCGTTGTTTTTTTTATGACTATATCCCCCCTCCCCTAGATTCCCGTTCATTTATCATTATCTCCTCCCCTTCTCATTTATTTTTGTTCCTTCTCTTCCTGTTCTTACCCATTCCCGTTCCCTTCTCTAACCCCACCTTTTGTTACAATTTCCTTTATTTTTACCTGATAGAAAATCTATCATTCCCCTTTTTTTTGATTTCCCAGTTATATTATTTTAAGCTTTTTCTGCTTTCCCCCCTTCCTTCCCTTAGCTCGTCTTTTGGATACTCTTTTTAGTCAAGTTTTCTGTCTTCAGGTTATTCCTTTGAACCATTCTGCATCCCTCCTTCTTCCATCCTTCTTTGGCCACCCCCTTTTTTCTGGTTTACTTAGTACCCAAGGTTGTCATCCAACTCCCTTTCTGTCAAAGACGGGACAACCTTTTCCCCTTGGCCCACGAGATCAACGCACCACCCCCCCCCCCCGTAACTTTTTGTCATTCCCCTTTTTTTCCGTTGGTGGGCCCATTTTTTTTTTAATGGCTTTCCATTCCCCCCCCTATTCACCCCACCGGCAGGTTGCATTTTTTCCCCACTGTATTCATGTTTTCTTTCCCCCCCCCTCCCCCCTGTACCCCTCCTTTCTTCTTGATGTGTTGTGGGTTTCCCTTTTTGTTTCCCTTTTTTTGCTCCTTGGGCATCCCTCCAGGCCTTGGACCCCCCAAAATTTCATCTCAGCCATTTTTTTTTTCCCTTCCCATTTTTTCAGGTTTTTTCTTAGTAGTATTTCTTGTTTTTTTTGGACGTTGTTGTTAACAAAAGTTAAACCTACCAAAACTGAATAACCACCCCCCCCTTTCCTGTTCCCCGAGAAACGGGTGCTTCTCCCGGGGAGCCACATACTTTGTTTTTTGAAATGGTCTTGAATCCAGGCCTCCTTTTTTTTCGTTTGAATGAAACTTTTTCCCCCCCCCCAAGTTTTTTTGTCCTTCCCTCCATACTCCAAGTCCATTTGTCCCCCCCCCCCTCCCAGTGTTTTTCACATAAGTTTATTCCTGGACACCCCTTGACCTCTCCCTTTGTTGTCTTGCCCCCCCCCCCCCCCTCTTCTTTTGGTCCGTTTTTGTAGAGGACTTGTTTTTTTTACTTTTTATAAAAACCCATTTGCTTTAATGTTGGAGGTCTTATTCAATGACCAACTGGTTTTGAGTCCCCCTTCCCCTTCTTCTTTTCCGACTTTTTTTTTTCTCCCCGTTCTCCCCCCACAACTTTTATCCCGTTTTATTCTGGACACAACAACTACCTGTCCATTCCCCTGCCAAAGGAAATTACCCCTTGCCCCCCCTTTTGAAAATTTTTTTTTTTTTTGGCTTTTCCTATTTTTTTTTCCCCATGGTTTGTACTGTCTCCCTTTTTAATCCACCCCATGTTCACAAAGGTGTTGCCCAGTCAAACGTTTCCCCCTTTTTTCACCACTTAACCCCCCTTTCTCCCATTGCTGCACACATGTCCCTTCAGTTTCCTCCTCCCCTGACCTCCCCCTAAACACTTCATCCCACTCCTCTCTGAATTCGCAGCCGCTTTTTCCTGTTTTTCTATGCCCTGTTTCATACCCCCTTCCCCAATTTGTCCTTTCTCCTGTGTTTTACGTTCCATTTCCGAGGCCCTTCAAAAGTTACTAATGCCGGACAGTGGAGGACTTTTCCTTTCCCCCTCCCTTACTTTTGTTAGGACTTCCAAGTGATTCTTGAACTCCCCTTCCCTTTCTCTCCAAGTTGTAGACAGATCAAATTGCTCCATGTCCCCCCAACCCTGCCACCCATTTCTGTTTCTTTCTCCCCGGGTGTCCATTTGGGGTTCCTCTTTAGGTTCACATCGGTTCAGCACTCCCCTCCTTTTTTTGTATCTCCTTTTTCTTGTTGTCCCTTTTTTTTTTTTTGTGGGTTGACCCCTCGTCCCCCCACTCCCCTTCTTTTTGCAATACTGCTATACTAGAGTCAGGGGTTTGTAGGGGGGGGCCAGATTTTTTTTCCCTCACTTGTTTTGGTTTCTTTCTGGCCATGCTTTTCCCCATTCCAAGCATTTGTTGTCAGTGGATTCATTCAAGTTGGGTTGTTTTCTTTTCACTTATGCCACTTTCATCCTTGCCAGTTTCAATTGCCTCTCACCCTTCCGTCTGATTCCCCCCCCCCCCTGCCTAATTTAGTAAGTTTTTTGGAGTTTTTTTTGTTTTTGGAAGGTGTTGAGGATAAGTATCATCTGACACGACTTGTCCCATATTTTCCCCCCCCTGGTTGCACATACTTAGGCCAGGCCACCCCTTTTTTTTTCCTTTTCTCAGACCTAGTGCATTTTTTCTTTTCTTGGTTGCATCTCTGTTTTTGGACTCTGCTGGTCTTTCCCCCTTTCTAAGAGCCACCCTCTTCGGGCTGGTTTTTTTTTTCTTACAGGCGTTTAGACATCTTGTTTTGCCTTCTCTCCCATTACCTAATGAGCATTTTTTGAACCCAACCCTCCCTGCCTCGGCCTGCTCCTTGTCCTTTTCTAATCTTCAGCATCCTTGTCCCCTTTCCCTGTGCCATATTTTTTCACCTTGAATTCCTTTTTCTTTTCCTTTTGCACGTCTGGCCAGTCTGGTCCTTCCTCCCCATGATGATTTATTTACTCCTGTTGGGTTGAGATGAGTAAAATGATCCCCCTCTGCTATGTCCCTTTTTTGGTTTTTCCATTCCACCCCCCCCCTTAAGGAAAGGCAATTTCCCTCTAGTCCATGTGCGTCCAGCATTCAAGTATTTTTCCCATTTTCTTCTCCTGCCCTTCACAGAAAGGACTCTTAGCGCATATTTACTTTTTCTTCTCATTAAATGACTCTTTCTACATGGCCCCCTTTTCCACAATACCCCCCTCTTCCCCCCTTTTGGTTTTCTTTCCCCAGCAATCTGTTGTTGATCTCCACCCCTCCCTTTTTGTTTCTGGCCACAAAAAAAGGCCACATACGACTGCCACTTACTGATGGGTCTTTTTGAACAAACCTCATTATCTTGCTTCACTTTTCCCCCCCACCCCCCCTTTCTTTTTATGGTCTGTTCCCCCCCTTTTCTGGTTACATTCCCCTTCCCTCCCCCCCCTTTCCCCACTACTACATAATTCTGGGGAGGGAACCAGGCTTGGCATGTGTCTCCTTTCAATTCCTTTTCCAATGTCAAACTGGCACTTCCTTCCCTTCATAGTGCCCCCCCACCCTTTTTTCTTCCTCCCCCCCCCCCTGCCCACCCCCTTCCAGCTATGGAGGACATGCTTGAGCCCACCCAGTGTTGGTCCCCCCATATTCCCACTTCTGGTGCCCCTTTTATCACCAATTTTTTGAGTTACCACCCCACATCAAAAAACATACTGCAGAGGATTTCAGGCGTGAGGGGGCTGACCCTTTCTGCCACTCTCTGCCTTATTTTTTCCCCCCCCCCGGATCACATGCCCTCCTTTCCTTTTTTTTCCATTTTCATTTGTCAACACTTATCTAAGGCCTGTCTTCAAAGATCACTTTACTATTTCTTCCTTCTTGTTTTTTCTTTCTTTTCCCTCCACCATTTCTCCCCCAGTTCTCCCCCTCCTACCCTGTGAGCCTTCTTGCCAATAAACTATGTGGACCTTTTCTTTTTTCCCCCTGACAACATGGTTTTTCTCCTTCCCCCCCTCCCCCCCCCCCTTTCTTTGTTTCATCCCACTGAGTCTTCAGTTTTTCTTTGGTTCAACCAATTGAATGTGGATCTTTCAGTTGACTGTCACTGTTTTTCCCAATTGTTTGTAGTGAGGTGGCCCTTTTTTCCCCCCTTGGTTCTTCCCTTTGCACACTTTTTTGTGTTTCCTTTGGTATGGACTTAATTGATAGAGTAACACTTGGACATAATTCACTCCCCCTCCCCTGATTCCCATTCCTTCGTTATTTACTTATTTCCTTTGTTTTGTTGGTCCTTTACACCTTTCTCCCCAGGTTTTTGTTATTAGAACTGATTCCCCATATATAATGAAAGTTTTTTTTCTTCATTGGACTTACTTCCTCCTTTTGACATAAACCCGGTCCCCTTCCCCCTTTTCTGTATGAACCCCCCCCCTCTGTCCTCCCTTTCCCTCCCAAGTCTTTATTGCCCAACAGTGGATGAGCCTTCAGGGTCTGTCAATTCCTGACCTAATTGTGTTTCTCCCTGTTGTCCCTTTTTTCTGAGTGTCATGGATCCTTCCCCCCACTCCTTAAATTCCCCCCCCCCTCCTTATTGCCGTTACAGTTCAAAACCAAAACCAAAGTTTCTATCTCTTTTCTCCTCCCCCTTTTTTTCTTTGCTTTTTTTCTTTTTTTGTTTTACGTTGTTCTTCTTCCCCCCCCACCCGGTCCCCCCCCCGAATGGTACTATCTTGGAAATGGGATGTGAGGTTCAATTTTTGAGGGATGCATGTGGTTTGTTTCCTTCTTTTTTTTTTTCATCTGCTTGTGCCCTCATGTTTCTCCCCCCCTTCCCCTTGTAACCCCCCCCCACATCACTTTCCTTCCCTCTTTTTTCCCCCAGTTTTGGATAACACCCATTGGACTACCAGAAGCCCCCCGGCACCCTTCCCCCCTGTTCTCCCCCCCTTTTTTGGTTGATTTTTTGCTCCCCTCCCCCCTTGAACAACGATGGCCCAATGACCTTGCCCTTTTTTCCTTTTCTCTTGGAGTTGTTTGAAAGGCTTCTTCCCACCAAAGTAATGGTTTTCATTTTCCTTTTTCCCCTTGAACCCTGTTTCTCAACCTTTTTTCCTTCTTGGCCCGTCCCCTTTGTTTTGTTTCCCCCCTTCCTTTTTTTTACAGGCCGTGTGACCGGTTCGATGTCCAAGGAATTCGTGACAGACTCGCCAGTTCTTCCCCACCGCTCTAGAATTCCTGTTTTTCCTCCACTCCAGTCCCAAATATTCAAACTGGTCCTGCCCTCCACGTGGTGCTCTCTGAAGGTATACTTAGTAAAATACAACCAAGGCAATTGTTCCACGGGTTTCGGTTCCTCATATTTCATGGCCCTCTTTTCATATTTGGAGAACACCCACCCCACATACCGGGTTTCGAAACCGATAATCTAACCTGAAAACAATTCTATATTAGTGGGTCTTTTTTTTTGTCATTCTTTTTTTGTTTTGAAAGTCTCCTCTCACCCTACTGAGCTTTCCCTTGTTTTTTTTTTTCCCTTCTTTTCTTATTATTCATTATTTGTATTCTTTTCAACTATAGTGAAACCCCCCTTCCCCCGTATTGCCTTAAAACCCATTTTTCCCCCTTTTTTTTTCCCTGTTATTCCGTCTCTCCCCCCCTTCTCAACCCTTTATTTAGTTTGTATTACTTAAAAATAATTACGCCTCAGCTCTTCCCTTTTTCCCTAATTTTGGCTTGTCTTTTCCCCCTTTTTCTTCGTTTTTTTTTCCCCCCACTGTCCTTCCCTGCCCCCCCTTTCTTCTCAAGTCAAACAACCAGGGCCCAGGTGCCACTTCCCCCCCAAACCCCCCCCTTGTCCATTTCTTTCAGTCCTTGGTTTTCAACACCAACAAAGCTTGTCGAGCTTTCCAGAGTTCCTTAACACTTTCCTTCCCCCTTTGAATTGGCCTCCTTTGTTTTTCATTGCTTTCAGAACCCCCATCCCCCCCCAACCCAGGGGGGGTCACCTGGCCATTGGATAGTGTCTCTGTCCGTTTTTTCTTTCAAACCTTCACCCAAAAATTTTTCAACTTCCTTATTTGCTGGGGTTTGAATGGGGTTCTTCCGGGAATTCCCACCCCTCCCCTGCCCTCCCTTTTCCCCCCCCCCCCTTTTTTTTTTCCTCCCCTTTCCAATTGGGGAGGGGAGAAAATGTGACTTTTTTTCATTTTGTTTTCCCCTTGGGACTTGTTTTTTTTCTTCCCCCCCCACCAATTTTTCCAAACCTAACACCAAAGCAGTCCCTCCCCAAAATGTTTGCTTTAAAGGAGAAACAAGGGATGGGCTTTAGTAAGACCCCCTCCGCCGACCCCCCAGACCTTGTGTTGAACCCCGCTCCTGAATCAGGGAAGCGTCGTTTTCAAATTTTTTTGTTTTAAACCCAATTTTTTTATATGCCCCCTTTTCCTCATCATCCCATTCGTGTCCCCATCCCCCCCCCTCACATCCTCAACACAATTGTTGGCATTGAAATGCCAACCGAGTGCTCCGCCCCTTTTTCATCCCCCCCCCCCCCCCTTCTTGAGGTTTCGATTTTGTTGTTTATACAACCTTGTCCCCCTTTGCCGTTACTGTCAGTCATTATTGTCTTCCCCCAATTGATTTACCCAACGGTTTTTTTTCTGCAAATCCCCATGATCTCCCTCCTATTGATTATTGATTTCACTCCCCTTCCCATATTGCTTGCCCCCCCCCCCCCCGTTATTTCCATTCCCATTCTTTCCCCCCACCGTTCATATAACATAATTTTTTTATGTCAGGGTTCCCCCTAATCTATCACCCCCTTTTTCCAAATGTTTCCCCCCTTTTTCCCTGACCATTCCATCCCTCCTTATTTCTCCCCTTTTGATCCACCTTATAAGTATCCTCCCACATAAACATCAATTCATCATCTTTCATTTTCCCTTGAAATTCGTTCCCCCTCTTGGATTGGATTCTTCCCCTGGCCCAAATTTACAAATGCCCCCCCCCCCTGGTTTCCTCCAGTCTGGGTTATTGCCAAGAAAGTCTTTTGCATTCAACTGTGGACCCTTTTCCCCCTTTTTTCGGACCATTGCCCCTTTTCCCCCCAATCCATACAATTTGGAGTCCCGTTTTTCCTTTTCTGCACGTTTTTTTATTTACAACTTCCTAAGGGATAAGTTTTAGAAAACTGAAACCCTTTTTTTGCCCCCAACTTTTCCCCCCCCCCCCTTTCCCCCATGATCTTTAGTTCCCCCTTTTTTTTCACATTCTTCGTTTGGGGAAGTTTATGGTAAACCCTCCGCAGTTCACAAGCCCCCCATTTTTAGGTCTTGTTTTCCCTCCCTCTGTTTTTTTTTGATAGTGGTGACCTTTCCCTCCCTCAATGCGGTGTACTAGCTATCCTCAGGTTTTTTTATCCCCCATTTGGTCCCCTCCCCCTGGTTGTTTTTTTTTCTTTGCCCTGGACTTCCCCCCCCATCCTCCTGCTTTTGCAAAGTTGTCAGTATCGTGTAAACTTGTTTGCGTTTTTCCCCTCTTTGTTTTTTCTTTTTTTTTATTTTTTTTCTTTTTCCTTTTGCTTTCCCACTTCCTTCCCCCCAGGTCTGGTGTCCTCTACGCACGCTTTAATTTTGTCAGTAAGGGTTCTGAACTGGTTTTTTGTTCCTACAGTATGCCCCCGGGACCATTTTTTTTTCCCCCCCCCCTAGTTTCACACCCATCCTTCTTTTCCTTTCACTTTTCAATGTATATGTTGTTCAGTTTGTCCGACAATTCAGTCCCTTGCATTTCTTGTATGTGTTTTTTATTCCATTTTTTGGCTCCAGTTTTTTCCTTTTTCCCCCTCTATTCTGTGACGAACGGCCCCCCCCCACCCCCCCCCTCTTTGAGCCTTGTTTTTTGGGGGCGATAGGGCTGGTTGCATAATCTTTGGACTGGATTTTTTCAACCTTTTGCAGGAAAATTAATTGTCCCCCTTCCTCCTCCTTTTCCTTTGTTTTCATTTTGCCCCTTTTTCCCGTTTTGATTGCAAATATGCTTTTCCTTTCTCTCTTCTGATGGTTTGTACAATTTTTCCCTTTAATTGTTGTTGCCTTTTCCTCGATTTCTTGCTCCTCCTCTATCTCTTCTTTTCTATCCGTTGTTTTGTTTTTCTCGTATCATTCCCCAATTTCGGCGATGAATTTCGAATACCAACAACTGCCTAGGATTCCCAGGTTGTCCAACCTTGTTCAGCATTCCCTTTCTCTTCCCATGTCTTCTATGACAAGGACAAGGATGCCAAGGTTCACCCTCCTCCAGGTGTTTTTCCCTCATTTATTAATTCTAAGTCGGGTAACCTATCAGTCCCCCTGGATCTTTAATCACCCCTCCACCCACTCCCCTATTGTCTTTTCCCCCCCCCTCCTTTCGATCTCTCACAGCCTGGTTTTGAAGGCCCCCCCCCCCCCTTCTTATTCCACATACAAGAATGGAAAGATGGCTGAGTCAAATTCTTTTTTCTCCCCCCACCTTTGTGCACTAGTTTCGTTGACCCCCCCCCCCCCCCCCCCCCCTTTTCCTTGGTCTCTTATACTCCCTACCACTTTTCCTCCCCCCCCTTACTTTTACCTAGCTGTTGGAGAGGAGGAACCTATGTTTGATTTCCAGAGGATCAGTTCCCCGAACACAGTTTTTTTACCCCCCTTTCTTCAGTTTGGGCACCAACCCCTTTCCCCCCATTCCCCCTGCATTTGATGACAGCTTACTGGAAGACAGGTCTAGACACAATTCCCCCCATCTACCCCCCCCGACGGTTATTACCTCCCTTTTTTTTCTTCTTTCGTTTCCAAACCCCCCCCACTCCCCCCCCCCCACCACACTATTTGACATGGAGGATCGGAAGGAATGGTACCCTGATTCCCTGCGTACCCCTTTGCTTCCCGGATGCACCCCCCTTTCTACCTGACATTTGCCTGTGTGTGAGGTTTGTATTTCATTTGATGCTCCAACTTATCTCCCTTTCTCTTTCAATCTCCTGTTCTTTTCCCCCTGCCTTTCTTGTGATGCACCCCCTTTACTACAATTGTAAGGCATTTACCTTTTAATTTGTCTTCTGTGGCAGTGTAAAACGCTTGACTTGTCCCCCTTTGCTTTTTTTTCGAAAATTTCCCTGTAACAATCACCCATTTTCTTTCCCCTTTTGACAACTGGAGGATTTTCTGAGGTGACCTTGAATTTTGCCTGTTAGAGTGTCCCTACCCCTTTGCTCAATTCAGTTCTTTTTTGACCCAACATTTTGGTCCTTTTTCCCTTCCACCTTGTGTAAACTTGGTGTTTAGGATATATTTTTCTGAGTACCCCACCCCTCCACCTACTTCAAATTTCCCGTATTTTTCTTCCCCTTTTCCTTGGATTTGATTTTTTCCCTTTCTTTGTTCCCGATACTGGCAAAAATTTGTAGATTTGGCATGGCTCAACTCAAGTACTCTCTGGTGGCGGGTGTACTTTGGGGGGGGTTATTTCCGACTAGTCCAAAAAACAAAAAACAAAAGGGTTTTTTGGTGGTGGGGTACGTAGGTTTTTTTGGGGGTGGGGGTTTTTTTGTGCTTGGGTTGTGGGGGGGGGGGGTGGGGGGTGGTTTGGGTTTTTGGTTGGGGGTTGGGGGTTTTTGTGGGTGTCTGGGTCTGTGGGTTTTTTTGGGGTGGGGGGGGTGGGGGGGGGGGGGGGGGGGGTGGGGGGGGGGTTTGTTTCGGGAGCTAGCCTAACATAAACCAACCAACAACACCCCAAAAAAAACACAAAACAAAAAAAAACAAAACAAAAGAAAAACCAAAAAAAAAAAAAAAAAAACAAAAAAATAAAAAAAAAAACAAAACACCCCACCAAACACAAAAAAAAACACAAAACAATTGGTGGGGGGGTGTTGTTGGGGGGGGTTTTGGTGGTTTGGTTGTGGTGTTTTTTGTTTTTGTTTTGTTTTTTTTTTTGGTTTTTTTTTTGGGGTTTTTTTTTTTAAAAAAAAAACAACAAAACCAAAAAAAAACACTTTCTTCCCCCGTGTTTTTCAACCCAATACTTCTTCCCCCCTCCACCCTTAAGTTGTTTCTTGTAACACCCAAACCCCTCCCTCTACATATCCATATTTTGGCTGCCAAATTTGGTGCTTATTCCTCAGGGGGTGCCAATTTCCATTTCTGCCCCACTCAATGGCTCCCCCTTCCTTCCATTTGATTCCCTATGCATCTACCCCCCACTCCCCCCCCCTTTTCACTTCCGGGCCTGGATTCCTGTGTCCCCCCACACAAACTTGTTATTATTACCCCTCCTTCTTAACCCTTTGCTTTTGTTTTTCCCTTTTTATCCCAAACCCTCTCTTTCCTCCTTTCCCTCCCCACAATGGAAACTGGTTGATGGATGACCATGAGGAATTTGAGCAGGGTCATGAGTCCCCCCTTCTTTCTTTTTGTGCCATCACCTTTTACCCGTACCCCCCACCCACCCCCCCCACATCACTACTGACTTTGGTTTTCCCCCCTTTTGGTTGAGTTTTTTTTTTCCAAACTATGACTTCCCTCACTATGGCTTGCCTTAGTTCCCAAGCGGGGATCTTTTTTTGACCATGCAATGTGAACAAACCCCCCCCTCTTCCAACTGACCCTTGTGTTGTTAAAAGTCTTGGTGCTTTTTTTTGTTTTTTCCAAGAACCCAACCCCACTTTGTTGTTCACGCGCCATTTTTTCTTCCCAACTTGCTTGGAAGGTTTGCACCCCTTTGTTGTTTCCCTAATTTTATTGTTTGAAGGCAAGGGGACATGTTTTCAGACATCATTCCCCTTTCTTTTTGTACTTCATTCCCCACAGGATTTCCCCCTCCCGAGCTTTCAGGCGGCCTTTTGGACTACCCAATCTGCCATAAGAGTGGAGGACCGGTTACCTCCTTCTTCCCCCCCCAAGTTCCCCAGTTTTTCCCCTCGATCCTCCCCTCCTTTCCAATTTTCAAGGGTTCCATACTAGATCCAACACCCATTTGACGAGATCAAATGAGACTCTCCCAACACTCTTCAACATTGCATAGTTTTCCTTTTTCGTGCCTCCCCACTTTTGTCTCTCCCCCAATATATCTTGTTTCTTTTACTTCTTTTTCTTGCTTTTCTGCCTCTGTTGTGGTTCTTAGTAATACCTGTGCATAACACTTATCTTCGCAAAACCCTTTTCCTTTTTTAGGTTGTTTAAAACCTTTCCTCCATTTGTGACACGTTGAATATTCCCCTCCTTCTTCCCCCCCATTCATGCATGCTCGTCTTGGAACTTTGTTGATACCATCTCCCCTTCCTGAGTCCCTTTCCCTTTTCCTCCACCCTTTCCCCTCCTTTTTTTTTTTCCCCCCTTCATAGTGGCAACAACCCACCTTTTAAGGTTTGAAACTTTTTCTCCCGTTGAAAAGCCAATCCCCTTCTGTCCAACTCCTTGCCAAACCCTTTTCCCCCTTTTTGCTTTTTCACCTTCCCCTTAAACTTTGTCGTCTTTTTGTTTCCCCTCGGTTGTTGTAGTGCTGTCAGACACTCTCCCCAAGCCCTTTGCTCACCAGTTTTTTTTTTTGGTTTGGTTCCCCCATATTCTTTTGGTAGTTTTTCTTAGTGCCAACCATCACAAACTGTACCATAGCATGATGGTTTCCATTTTTCCTTTTGTGGTTTGTCTCATTGCATTCCCCCTCTTTCTCTTGACCCCAACCCTTTTCTCAGCTCCCCCCTCACCATCATTTCCTTGGTTGTTTTCAGCAGTCTCCCTTTTTTTTTTTAGTGATGTTCTCACCCCCCCCCCCGTTTTTTTTTTCACACCTACAAAAGGAGTTTTAGCAAGCCCCCATTTAACTTCCCCTTTTTTGAGTTTATTAGACAGCTGAAAAAAAAATACTTTGGTGTGAAAATGTTTATTCTGGGATCTTTTATCCTGAAGTATTTTCCCCTTGCTGTCCCCTTTTTTTTCTATGCTCCTCACCTTTCCCCTCACTCCTCAACATTGACAGAAAGGATCACCCCCACCCTCTCCTCCATGCCTTGACCCCCCTGTTCCCTCACTTTGTCCCCCTTCCCCCCCCCATCCTTAGTTATCTTTCTCAGATGGTTTTTTGGGGGGTTTTCATACTACAACGTTTTTGGAAGTCCATTGTGGACTTTTTTGGTTTGTTTCATTTGGATTTGTCATGTCCCCCCCTTTTTTTTTTCCCAAGCCAATAAATGCCTGAAAATTGTTTGCCCAGTGCCCCTTTTCCCAAATTTCGCCCCCTCCCCTTCCCTGTATTCCCCTTCCTTTGCCCTCATTTCCATTTGGAAATTGATCTATGTTCTGTTTTTTGGTGTTTCACTTACATTCCTTCCCCCACCTGTTTCCACACTGTTTTTTGCCTTCCCACATTCTTTTCCAACCTCCATTCCTTTATCAACACTGAGTTTTCAGTTTACCCCCAAAATCCAACTTTTCCCTTTCCTTCTCAGTTTTTTTCATTCCAGCGCACGGCCCCAGTCCCTTTTTGATTGATCTGCCTAAAATTTTCTCCCAATGGCAAAATGGGGTTCATTAGTCTTTGCAAAAACTGAGATTGGCCCCCTTTCGGTTGGGTACCCCATTGCCTGACAGGTGATTCCCATTCTAAGCTGTCTTTCGAGTTCTTGATTGGTTACATCATTTTGCCTCCCCAAGTGGGTTCGAAGCGTCACAGTTAACAACCCTTTTTCCCTTTTTCGTAGCCTGGTTACCCCGAATTGTCCTTCCTTTAAAGGTAACACATCTAAGTTTGGCAGCCCACAATTCTCTTGTTCAAGAAACCTCCGTGTTGATTGTTTTTTTTTTCACCTCCCGGAGACTTGATCCCGCCCTAGTAAGTTTGTTCTGTTTTCCTCCCACTGGTTTTTTGGCCATTTCTTCTTTTGTACCCCTTCCCCCCCAAACCGTTTTGTCAGTGGAAACGAAAAATTTTTTTGTCATTATGCCCGTTAATCTTTTTTTGTCTTTTTTTTCTTTTTTGCTGTCCCCCCCTCTCAGCCTGTCTTCTCCCCCCCCATAATTTATGTAGAATGGGTGGAGAACCGACGTGTTTTCGGGAATAAGTTCATATGCCAAGGAATTGTTCACCCTCCCTTTTCACAAAGCTAGTTTGGCCCCCTGCCCCACCGTGTTCTGTTTCTCCGCCCATCAGTTCCCCTGTTTCTGTAGTGCTTCTTGTGGTTTGTTGCCTGCCAAGTGTCTGTTAGCTCCATTCCCTGCAAGCACCCCCCTAGGGGTCCTTTTCTGCGAGGTTTTTTTCTTTGATTCCTTTCCTTTTTTCTCTTATAGTCACCCTTCCTTCTTCTCCGACCTTCCCTTCCCAACGCTCCCCCCACCTCTGTCCCTGCATTGTTCCGTTTGTTTAAGTTGCTCCTTTTCCCTTTTCAAAACCCCCCTCTTGACCGGTTTTTTACTTCCGTCGTTTGTATCAGCATTTCTATTTTGGCCAATTGATTTTTCTTTCCCGTGTTTGTTTTTTTCTGTTGTCTTTGCTCCTCTTTTTTTTTTTTTGATGACCTGCTTTTTGCCCCTTACACCCTGCACCGCGTTTCACAGTTGTCCCAGCATATTCAGGTTTTTCAGCATTTCTCCTGAGTCAAGTAAAAGCCCCGGGAAATTTCCGAGTCCTTCTTTTCCTTCTCCCCCTTCCCTGTCCTATCGCCCTGCTTCCTTCCTGCCTCCCCCCTGCATACCTCCCCTTGCACAGACCCCGGTGTGCTCTTTCCAGCATTTTCTTTTGGAGTACAGACAAGTGTTGGCAAAACACAAGTGATAGGCACTCCAACAAGAACTGCCATTTATCTTGGGTCTGCATTTCCACACCTATTCTTTCCTTCCAATCCTTTAAAATACTGGTCTTTTCCTTGGTCATGCTCCTCTTTTTTCTCCACCCTTCTTCCACATAATTAGTTGTTCTAGGTTCCAACAGGCGAGGAATTTGTGCCCCAGGAATAAGTTCTTCAAAAACTGCCCAGTCTCCCACTTCACTGCCCCCCAACAAAGTTACCCCTGTCATTCACTATGCATTGCCGGGTCATGTTTTTCATAGAGCAACCCCCCCCTGATGCCACCCATCTGCACCTAACCTTCTGGTGTTCCGTCGAGCCACCCCTGTCTGATTTTCCCCCCAAACTTCCCCCAACCTTTACCCTTAGTCTCCTTCAGTTTTTTGGTTTCTTGCTGACACTGCGATTCCCTAAAGGTCTTCTTGGTTGTGTCAATTTCTACGACCTTTTTTGGTTTGCCCTTCAGTGATTTCTACCCCCCCCCCCCCCTATCTAAGGCATCCCCTTGATCACTGTTTCCCCCTCTTGTTGGATGTTCCATCCCTTTTTCCTTTTAGTCTTCTGCTCTCTCCCTTCAACCGATTTTGTTTTTTTTTTTACAACATTTTTCATTTTGGGTCCCTCCCATTTCCCCATGATACAATCACCCACTGCTTCTGGAATTACTCGAGAGTCTTTCTTTGACTTCTTTTAGAGTCCTCCAAATTTTCCCTTTTTCTAAGTTTTGTTTTTTTTTTTTTGGTGGTTTTCATGTTTTACTTTTTCCCACCTTTGGTATGCCGATTTGTTAGAGTAACATTTGGGTCCCCCTAGACACTTTGTGATCACTTCTCCCCCCCCTGGTTTTTTCCTTTGCTCCGTTTTGGCCAGATACACCGTTTTCCAACTTTGCTCTTTCACTTTGACATCAATTCTTTCCTCCTTTATTTGTTTTTTTTCAACCTGTTTTATGATCCCTTACACTCCTTCCGTCGTTGCCCCCCAACCCCATCTCCATACCGGTCTTTTTTTTTCTTGTCCCAACAGTTGAGTGCCGTTGTCTTCCCCCCCATTTCCATTTTTTTTTCTTCAATTTTTCCTGCTGCTTGGACTGGGATGCCTAACCCCCCCCCACATTGTTCCAGCACTACTACTGCTGGCCCCTTTTCTAGAGCCACCACTCTTCTTCCTTTTTTCCACATTTTCTTTCTCCTTTTTTTTTTTTTTTAAACTTTGCCCCCCAAACTCTCATGGTCCCCATGGAGATTTTTGGATTCCCCTTTGAGGGGTCTTCTTTTTTGTGGAGGGTTATGTACCTCCAATGTACCCCCCACCACCCCCATTCCCCTTTCCCTGACGTTTCAGTTTGGTGATGTTTTCCACTCACAAACTATGACTTCCAGTGACAATATGCACCACCAGGCCGCTGTGATGGTTTTGTGTTTTTTCCCCCTTTCATTCCCCCCTGGCACTTTTCCCGTACTACCTGTTAAGTTTATTGTCTTTGAGTTGAAAGTCTAAAGTTACCCTTGGTTCCAACTGGTAGTGACCTGATCTTCCCTCCACTTGTCCGAATTGCCGTTCCCCCAACTGTTGTTGCCTATTTTTTTTTCCTCCAACCCGTGACCGTCTGAATGTTCCGAGTCCCAGTGAAATGTTAGACAGGAGCCGAGCTGATTCTTTTTTTCCCCCCACGGAGTGGTTCCTCCCACTCTTCCCCCTTACCCGTGCCCCTTCCCCTATTTTCTCTGCTAGGTTATATACTATTTCAAATACCAAGGGTGGTCCACGTGTTTTTTTTCCGCCCAAGCCCCCACATTCCCTTGGTAACCCCCCCTAAATGGAGTTCATTTAATACAAGATTTCCCCCCCCCCTGCTAGATTTTTTAATCTTTTTTCGTTGGTGAGACGGTCCCACAACCTCCCCCTTTTTATCTGTTTCTTCTCAATGTTTTTTTTTTTTTTTCCTTTATTATATTCCATTTCTTTCCTTATCTTATAAGACGTTGTTGCTGGCTTGTTTCTTTTTTTTTGTTAAAATTTCTGCTCCTGTACTTTTGTAATCTTACTTATTCAACTCCTTCTCTTTTCAGGCTCGGTCTTGTCTGGTTTGTCCTGACGACACTTCAATCCTTCCCCCCCCCCCTTCCTACATAAATTCTTTGTCCAAACCCCAAGTTTGCTTTGTCACCTTACAAAGTTTTTTTCAGCCAAAGCCCTTTCAACGGCCCAACTGTTGAGATCATTTCAACTCCAAGTTTTTCCATGTCACTGGCCTTGGGGGGTCTGTTTCAGCTGTCAGCCCCCCCCCCATGCCCCCCCCCAAAAAGCAGTTTCTCCCAGGCATTGTGTCGTTTTCTTCATAGTTGTTTCCCCAAACCTTAAATTCAGTGAGTTGTGGTGGGTTTCAATAATTTTGTGTTCCCAATATTTTTTCCATATTTTCCCCCCAAATTATTCTTCCCCCCATGTCCTCCCCTCCTTTTTTTTTTTTTTCCATGGGCTGACAGTACTCCTTTTTTCCCCCGTTTTTAACACCAGTTTTTTAAACCTACCCCCAGGTGTGCATACATTTTAAAGCCTCCCCTGGTCCTTGTACGTCAAAAAGGACCCACCACTTTGTGTTTTCCCTGTCGAATCCAGGCCTCAGCTTGAAATTTTTTTGACTTTTTTTATGGCACCCCTTCCTTCTCAACCCCAGCAATTGCCGCCATTTACCAACAACCCCCCCCGTTGCATTGTTCACCTGAACCCCGCTTGACCCCTTTTCACGAACCCCCAAACCCCCCATTTTTTCTATGGTTTTTTTTTTTTATTTGAAATACTACACCGGAACTTTGACTTTTAAGTGGTACTTTCATCCCACCATTTTCCACACGCTACGAATTCATGATTTTGATTGAGTTTCCTCCAATTTCCCCCCCCCTTTTTAACCTCCCCGCCCCCCCAGTGCTAACCCTGTCACCTCCCCTTTTTTTTATGCCAGAATGTCCCCCCTCCCCCCCTTTGAAATTTACTTATGTCCACTTTGTTACCCCCTTTTCTCTTTTCCATCTCCTTACCCCCCACTTTTTTTTTCCCCCAAAACTGTTTGCCCCCCCTATTTTTTCAAAACAGCCAGTTTCATGCCACCTCAGTCCTTATCCCCCCTTGCAATGTCTTTCTTCTTCTCTTACCGCCAAATACCCCACTTTTCACAGGTTTTTCCACCTCTATCTCAGTTTCCTGTCCATCTTGATGATCTCCCTTTACTTTCCCCCCCTCAATTGTGGTCCCTAGCAGTCTTTTCTTTTTGCCAAAGGTTACACCTGTCACAATGCCGGTGTTGTGAGTGGCATCATCCAAGCGTTTTCCTTTGTAGATCTGACAGTCTCTGTCCCCTCCCCTTTCCTTTAGATCGTTTTTGCATGTTCCCTCACAACCACACACCATGGATGTCTCTCATTGGTGACTTAGGACTAGGTCCGTTTCAGCACTTCCTTCCTGTCCCTTTTTGTCAAGTTCTTTTGTTTTGGTCCCCCCAGTTTTCATGGATGTCTTCCTCAAATTGCTATTCCCCTGAAGAGTTAATTGTAGAGATTTGTTCCCCAATTGTTTTGCTCCTTCTCCCCCTTTTCCAGTTTCCATCTGCAATGGTCGTATTTAAGAAACGGTGTCACTTAGGATTGTTCAGTTCTGTCTTCCTTTTCTCCCCTGTTCCTCCCCTTCTCCCCTCCCAAGCTAATTCGGATATTAGGACCTTGGGTCTGGACTACAGTTTCCAAGACATTGCCCCTTTTCCTCTTTTTATTCCCAAATATTTTGTTTCTTGCTTTCAGCACCGGTAAGTTCGTTGTGGCATATTGTTGTTTGGCTCCCTTTTTCTCATTCTTTCTGGAAAAGCCGTGTAGTGCTTTTGCTTCTGAAGTTTCACCTTCCAGCCTCCCCTTCCTCTTCGTCAATACTAATGAGCAATGGCAACCCAGTAATCTGCTTCTCCCTATTTGCTTCTAATCTTTTTTTTTTCTGCTCCCCCCCTTCCTGGGGTCCCAGTTTCTGCTTTCCCCCCCCCCCCTTTTCTTTATTCTGATGGTACATGTTGTATTTGTTGCTTATATCTTCCCTCCCGTTGTTGTCTCCTGCTCCTTTTTTCCCTTGTGATGAAGCTCCCCCATTACAACTCAGAAGAGATTTTTTAAAAGGTTCCCGGCATCTTCAGATCAAGTTATCTGATAGGCCCTCCCCAAGCCCGTTACTATTTTCTTACCTTTATTTCAGTCTTGGCCCCTTCCCCAGTTGTTTTGCACTTTCCCCCCTCCCCCCCTGCTCCCTAATGTTGTTGTGCTCTTTGCAGATAGGTACCTTGGTTCTTCCCACCAAGTACCATCATCCCTCCTAACTGATGTTTGAAGTTTCCCAATATGATCTTTCCCATTTTTCAACCACCTAATTTGTGCTTTCCCACTTCTTTTCTGTTGCCCCAACCTGTTTGTTGATACTTATTTCCTCTCCACCTCAATTTGGGGGGCTTCAGAGCGTGCTATGTGCACCATTCAATGAATGCCCCCCCACAACCAAACTTTCCCACAGGTCTATGTGACCCCCCCGTCTAATCCCACTTCCCATGTTTCAAAGCTCTTTTAGGACTCAGCACCACCCCTTTGCTGTTCCACCCTTCTTTCCACTTTTTTTGATGGCAGTATGGTATGTCGAGTTTCCCCTCCCCCCAAATCAGGAGTAGCTTTTTTTTTTGTCTGTTTGAACTGCCTCTTACCCCCCCTAAAATCTGTCCTGAAGACACCTCTTCAAGGGAAACTGTGGCGGTTTTTTTCCCCTTTTCATTTGATATACCTACAGGTCATTTCCTCACTTTTCAGCTCTCCCTTTTGTTGCCACTTTTAGGCCCCCCCTGTGACTCTTCTTTTTTTTGTAAACCCACCCGACTGTGAGGAACCACCTTTTTTTGTTTTTTCTAACCCCCCCTGGCCTCCTTCCATCTTGCGGTGAGAGTGTGACTTTCCTGTTTGAAGGATGCACGCTTAAAATTTTGTTTTTCACATACCTTACGGGATTTTTTAATGGTCTTCAACATTTCTTTTTGATATTGCTCGAGTAACCCCCCCTTTCCCATAGATTCACTTCTACCATTTCTTTTGAAGATTTCACCTTGACTTTTTTTACTTTTGCTTTCAATGTGGGATGGCTTGATCCCCTTCCCTCTTCTTCCTTTATTTTTTTCCAATGTTTACGGAAAACGTCATTTTGTATACCACACTCCTCCCATTTTTGGTCCGCCCCCCTTGTGGAGTTAGGCCACCGGTGTTCCCTTCCCTGGCCTATTGTGGCATCACTTGGCTTTTTATGATTTGTCTTCCTTTGATATACTTTTCCCCCCAGTCGGTATTTCTGCCTCTTTTTCCCATCGTCCCGTCCCAAAGTTCTGTTTTTCCGTTGGTTTTACTAAACTTTTTTTTTTCGCTTGTGGGTTCTCAACATCCCCCTCTCCCCTTTTTCCCCTCTGTTGAGGGCATTTCGGAGCTTTTTTTTTTTGCCCTTTTGGGGGTGTTTTCCCTGAGTTTTTTTCGGCTTCCCCCCTTCCTTTTCCCTTACCTGTTTCCACATCTTCCACCAGTTGTTTTTTCAAAACGAACGTTTTGACCCTCTTTCCCCCCCCCTGAGGCCGTGCGTTTTTTTGGTTTTGTTGTGTGCCCTAACTGGATTTACTCAAACATTGATGTGAGTTGAAAGCTTGTTGACACAAAGACGGGTTTCAAGGATTTTGTTTTTACAGCCTTGTTTGTCAACTTGTCCGGCTTTCCCTTACCACCTCCTTGTCTTCTTTTGGACCTGGATCCATTTACCCCGTGAGTTTTGCCCCGAATGGAGCTCCAGGATCAGTTCTGACCTCTGTGATAATTTGGAATTCAGTTGAACTTTTTGAGGAGATTCGAGACTCGTATACCCCTTCCCGTTTCCCCCCCACCCCCCTTGTTCCTAGATAAGTCATGAAGGGTACAATGGTGCCGGTAATTGGCACACCACTGCGCTCCCCCCCCGAGTATTAACTCGAACCACATTTTTTTTCATCTCATTAGTTGTCTCTTTCTTTTTCCTCCTCCTCGTTTTTTTTTTCTCCTGGTGATGCCCCAGGTCGGTCCCTAGATTATCGCCGCCCCTTTTTTTTTTTTCTCATGAAAGGCACCATTTTCCCCTTCGCACTTATTAGCCCCCACAATGTTGGGGGCACCTGCCTTTTCTTTCTATCCCTTTTTCTGTTCTTTTTGAATATCCCAGTTTCCCACTCTTCCTGCCCCCTTTCTGCTCGTTTTGGTCAAACATTCCATTTATTGGTACTGTGACCTCCTTCCCTTTCACCCCTCATACCCTCATGGCCACACCACCCCTTTGGTTCTGGTGCTGGCCCACTCCACGTTGACAGTCTTATTAAATTTTTTAAACACCACTTTGGTCTGCCCAGAGCTTTCCCCCCAACTAAAGTCATGTCATTCCCATTTTTGGGGGTAATATGTTTTTTTCTTTCCAAAACCTTCCCCAAAGAGTGGCTACCACCAGGTCTGTTGACGTGGTTTTCCCATTTGTCCTGGTATTCATGTTAGTTCCACCCACCCCTCAACCCCCCCACCCCCTGACGTTTGGTGATTGTTGGTGGGTTTAAATGGTAATTGGGGTCTTACCCTGTTTTTGGCAACTTTTTTTTTGTTTTGCCCCACCATAGCTCCTTTGGTTGTATAACTCCCCTCCCCATTTTCCTTTGGCGGATTTCGTCCTTCTCCCTCTTGGTCCCTTTTTTTTATATACTTTTTTAAAACACTTACAAAAGCGAGTTTCAATGACCCCCCCAATGGTTTTTGTTTTTTTTCACCCCTTCCCCACGGTTAGAACCCCCCACTTTTTGCTTTTGTCTTGGATTCCTGCCGTCTTTTGCCTGACCTTCGGACAGTTTTGTTTTTTTTTCCCCCTCCATTAAGGACCCTATTCCAGTCCCCTTGCCCCCGACCCCAGTGACCAACAATATAATTGTTTATGCCCTTTACATCTTCCCTCCCTGGCCAACCTCTGTATTGCATGATTAGAGGCGTGTTTTTTTTTTGCCCCCCTACCACACCCACCCTTGAATTTTTCTTATTGTCCCGAGTAATTCAAATTTTTTTTTAACCTTTTCACCAACCGGTTTCCTCTGTCCACGGATGGGAATGAGGTTATCCCCTTGCTTCCAGCTACCCATTTTCTCCCCCCCCCTTGTTGTGTATTTTTTCACTTCATTTCACATGATTCGTTCTTGTTTAAGCAAAGTGACCTTTTTCCTCTATGTGTCCCCACCACTTTTTGTTCTCCCTTCATATGTTTTCACACCATTCCCAACCTTTTTCAAAAGTTCCCACCCTACAGTTTAAACCTTTTTCTAGTCTTTAAAAGACCCACATCCTTCCCAAGTGTCACCTCCTCTATCGCTTTCCCCCTGTTTGTTGCTTTATGACCGAATTTACACCAATGCACCAATTGTGGGTCCCCCCAGCAGTCTGTTAACTTTTTCTTACTTTTTTTTTCACTTTTTTCTCCAACCTGACATGGGGAGACATCTTACCCGCGTCCGGTCTCGTCTTTTTGACCCCCCCCTTGTGCTTGTTCACTTCATTGCTTCTCTAAGTTGGTCTGACTTGAATGCAAAAGGCCAAAACCTGCCCCCAACCCCTTGTCTTTGTTTGTATTCCTTTTACAATCTGGAGGTCATCCTTTTAACCCTCATTTCGGCAGGCATGCCCCCTCACGCTTCCTTCCCCTCCCTGTGTCAGAGAGTTTTTTTTTTGTTGGTTGCCCCCAAGCTCACTCTTCGAACTCAGACTTTCAGGTTGTTTTTTTTCCATAGCCATTGTTGTTGCGGAATGGTGGTGCCTTATTCCCATTTCTTCAAGTATGCTTTCCCCCGCCCCCCCTCCCCCTTGTATTGATTTATTTTTTCCTATTTACTTATTAAGTGTTTTCACAGTGGGGATTCTGATTGGACCTGCGCCCTTCCTCAAGGTCCCCTTTTTCCCCGTTTTCTCCCCCCCTTTTCCCTGGCTCTTTATGTATTTCATGGTTTTTGGTCTCCCAAGTGGGCGGTCAAAATAAGTTTTCCCACGGGATCACAGTTGCAAGCACATAAATTTTCGTGTTTTATGAAGTCCTGGTTCCTACTCTTTTGTTCTTTTGCCCAGCCCCATTCCCTTCCTTCCCATTGTCTAACCCTTGTGTTTTGGTGTTTGTGACTATCTTGCTTTTCAAATAGTCCCACCCCCCCATAGTTGTAGGCTTGGTCTTTGTTTGGGTTCGAGCCCTCGTTTTCTTGCCCCTCCAATCCTGCTCCCTTTTCCCCCATAATCTGAAAAATTTTAACTGAGGGGCCCTTGCAATGATAACTTTGGCTACACCCATCCCCTTTTTTTTCCTCCTAACTTTTCCCATGTTTTTCCCATGGAATTGCCCACCCCACCTTTCTCTTCTGTCTTTTTTTGTAATGTTTTTTGGACCCCATCAGCCCTTTCCGTTCCAGCACT
>Ga0179593_1715786_pt1 | contig 35366 bp, 37 predicted proteins | sample CZODoug2_1_08_16_FD_185931 | JGI IMG/M metagenome (GOLD analysis project Ga0179593, IMG submission 185931) | Vadose zone soil fungal communities from Angelo Coast Range Reserve, California, USA - CZODoug2_1_08_16fungal (PacBio error correction) | ecosystem: Environmental > Terrestrial > Soil >... | reverse complement strand
CGTGGCACCCTCTTTTTTATAAAGACCCTGGTCGTTTTCCCGTTATCCCTCTCCCCCTGTTATAGAGTGCGTGCTCCTCTTGTTGACCCTGGAATGATCCCCCCTCCTTAAGAAATGCGGCTTGGGTGGAAACATCTTTGACAGGCTCTTTTTTTGACACACATCCTTGATTGTCAGTCTTCTCAGCGTTGGTGGTTAGTCGCTCTTTTTGTCAATGTCCCGGTAGTCCAGACCACTGCTTTCTTTGGGGTGTGAGTCTACCCTCGAGTTTTCCCCCCATAACATTCCGCAGGGCGGACGTTGGATTTCGCATTCAAGGCCTCCTGTCACTCCCCCAAAAACTTTTTCTTCCATGATGCCGCGGTCCAAAATTGATGATCTCGCTGTAGTGTCAGTCCTCCTGGTGCCAATTTTTCTTTTATACGTTAAGAACTTTACTTCCCGCTGATTGTGTGCTGGCACCCCCCCCCCGCTGCGGGTTCCTCTTATACACGGCACTCTACGTCACGAAATATTTTTGCCTTCCCCCACCGACGACGGGTCTTTAGGATTCCAGCTTTTTCGAGTGGATTGACGAGGTGTACCATTTTTCCTTTTGCTCATCGCTTTTTTTTTTCATGTCACTTTTCTGTACGCACCTGCCCTGTTGTTTGCCCACCCTTTGGGGTACTCTTTTGCGTAGTAATGCTGGTGTCCCCTTTTGCCGTTGGTGAATTCAGTGTCCCCCTTTTTGCAGACGACTTCGTTTTTTTTCCCGATGCGGAAGGTGGTTTCTGTAGTCCTGCCCCCCAAAGAGAATCCGCCACAGCTCCCCCCCCCGTGGAACGAAAGTGATGGTCTTCATTAACTTTCGGTTTCTCTCTCCTTGGTTATGCAGGCTGACCCCCCCCCCCCCTCGACTGCCAGCATTCCCCAAAAATTTGCGTTACTTTCTTCGCGGAGCGAAGGTCTTTGTACCTGATCCCTCCTTGGTGTGCCTTATGTAGGGCTCCAACCGTTATAAAAGATATGTCCCCCCATGTAAGAGCTTTTTCTTGGACCTGATGCAAGCATGTGCGCTCTACTCCGCTTTTCTGTGTGGAGTTTGGGGGGGTTCTTTCCTCCATCCTCCCTCTTCAAAGAGTTGTTCCTCGTCTCTCCATTCTTTTCGTCGGGTGCAGGAGGATATTATAATGGCTTGTTCTGTCAGGTCACCCCCCTTTTTTTTACTTGGTATAACTCTGGCTTTCCCCCCTGGGATCGGTATTCCCTTTTCCTCTTTGCCAGAGGAATAGGATGCTCCCGAGATGAGTTCCATCTCGGCCCTTGCACATTTTCCTTTGGCAATCCTTTCTCCGGAAGGGCGTCTTTTATGTGTTCTGCCCTCAATTAGGGTGTTGGAGGGTATTTTGTCTGGTTCGGTTCGCTTTTTTTCGCTTTGCCGGTCTTTCCCCCCTCTACAAATATCTGCTTTCCTCTCCTCTATAGGGGATACTTTTCCAACAAGGTGAACGCCTTTATTCCCCTTTTAAGCCAATGAGTCGACCTTTTCCCGAGAATCCTTTGAAACTAGAGATAACAACTTTTTGTATGGGTCTTCCGAGGCAGCTTGCTTCATATATTTTTTCTTCAAGCAGGGGTGTTTTTGGTTGGTGAGATTATTCCCCTCCCCCTTTCCCAAGAAATGTGGACTTTTTGGTCAGCCGGTGTGTCTTCCGGCCGTTTTTTCTGAGTACTACTTTTTCATACGTGCACGATTTTCCCCCTGGAAGTCCCTTCCGAGAGAATGAGATGTCCCTTTTTTTGACCCGCGCGGTGATGTGTTTTTCCCTTCTCATCAATTTTTTGTTCTCTCTCGCGGTCTCACGGCTGCAGAGTAGAAAAGTTTCCTTTCTTCCCCCCCAGTCATTGCCATCTCATCTTTTTGTGTGAGAGAGATGGCAATTCCCCCCCTTCTCAAAATGCCTTTCCCAAATTCTTTTGAGTGTACGAGGAGCTCCTCCGCTCAAAAAGAGTGTGCTTTCGACCCAGGCAGTCACCCTGCACCTATGGCGGATAAGTAGTTGCTCTTGCCCTTCGCGTCACGTTAGTGGACTCAGTCTAGTCCCTTTTCCCTTTCATGTTTCTTTTGCTGCGGCGATGTAAGCCCTTTCCTGTCGTGACGCAAGACTGGGCGGGTTTTTTCCCATGCCCCAACCCCCAGGTGACTCGTGTCTTCACTTTCGCACCTTCTTTTCCCTCTCCGTGATTGGGGAAGCGTTCTCTCCACGGAGGTCGAAGCACTTTCTAATTGGTTTCTCTCCGGGGGAATTCGTCTGTCGTTGCTTTTTTTCTAGCCAAGGTTTTTCCTTGTGGGAGCTCTTCTGAGATTGAGAGGTAAGTTCTGTTTGCAATTTTTTCCTTTTTGAAGGTTTTATATGGAAACCTGAGATAAAGATCCATTCCTCTGATACCCCCCTTTCTTTTTTCTCTTTTATGATACGCACATCCCACTTCCCCCCTCTTCCCAATGTAGGCTACGGGCTTTTTCCGTGATTTTTCCCCTTTCCCCCCTCATCGAGAAAGTGTCGTTGAGTGCCTCCATCTATTCCTTCGTGCCACCGCTCCGGTCTTCCTGCCAGGTCCTCCTCAGGGAGTCTCTGTATACCAACGTTCCCCTCCGCCCCCCGCCATGACCTCATTAAAGGGGTTCCTTGTCGACCTGCAACCCGGTCCTTTCCATCTTATGATTGATGAGTAGATCATCTGTCCTTCGATGCAGACGCGCAACCCCCCTGCATCTCAAATAACTCGAACATGGCTTTCTTTTTCTTTTCTTGTCGGAGCATTCCCTTTTTTCGCTCTTACTGGAGCAGTTTTTGATCAGCATAAGGAACAACATCTGTCTCTTGTTCCTGCCATTCCTAGACTAAGTCCAAGTCCCGTCCCTTTCTCTGGGCTGCATGTCTTTTTTCCCTCCTTTTGTAAGAGAATCGAGGGAGAAGCCCTCCTCTCGAATAATACTTGCGGTTGCTTTTTTTCTTTTCTTTGGGCACTCACTTTCCTTCTGAGGCCGACTTCCCCTCCGGGAGTTTGCCCTTTCCTGAAGTAACCGGACCTTATAAGTATTTGAGGTTCACCTCCGCTGCAGTTCCACTTGAAGCTCATTTTTTTCTCCTGAAGGTTTCCCTTCTGAAGTGATTTTAAACGGGCGTTCCCTGGGTGTGACAATCGTCTCACACCCTCCCCGCGGTCCTACACCTGCCTTTCCTTTTTTTTTCCGTGTTCAGTTCAAATTGTTCCTTCTTTTCATTTCTATGCTCCGTTTCTGTAGTGATTCCCCCCCTAAATAACGGGGGTCTCCTTTTCCCCGTCACTTGTCTGACCTTCTGAGCACAATTGGGCAACTTCTTTTATGAGCAGGAAGCGCCTTGTGTGCCGCCCCTCCCATCCTCTGCATCATTGAGGTTTGGTGGGATTTCAGCGGAGAGCCTCCCTGAACGACTCAAGACGACGCGCTGCTCTCCGCCTGGTTGGGGATCACCTTTCTTTTTTATACGGGCTCCCTTTCCTTTGTAGTGTGTTCTGGAATCCTTTTTGCTCCAAGGTCCCACGGCTTGGGTTTCTCTTTTCTTCGCGGGGGGGCTTTCCCCCCTATCGTTGTTTTCCAAAGATGAACGTGTGGCCCTTGCCTGGGCTTCGGATGTCGAGTGGCCCTGTTCCCCCTCCCGGGCACGTCCTCGATCTCAGCCGAAGAGAAACGCTGACCCCTTTCCAATTGGTTGGATTAACCTTCCGTGACTATGCGGTATCTCGTGCTTGTGTTTCGCGCGCGCTTTCCATGTTTTTTCCGACAAATCCCCTTTTCCCCCTCATGTGAAAGACCTACTCTTGGTATGTATCTCAGAAGATTTTTTCCACATATCTAATGGGGGAAGTCGACCCTTCCTTACGAAAGCTTTGTTTCGTCCCCCCGTTTTTTCCCCCGCGAGTCAGACCTGGATTCTTTCCCAGTTAAACCCCCTCCCGAATTGGCGGGTCGGCTGTAAGCCCTTTGATGGCTCGAAAGGCTTGCTTCTTCCCCCCCCCCCCCAAGGTACGACTCTTCGTCGTTGCGACAGATGTGCCCCTCCTCATGCTAGCGGACCCCCCTATAGTGACGCGTTTTCTTTCATGCGTGGCGGGGTCATCCACCTTTCCATGGGCCCTTGCAAAAGCCTGTCATACCGCTGCTCCCTTTCCTCCCCTCGTTTGTGGGTTTTTTCCCCCCCCGAAACCCCTTCCTGGAGTTGTGATGGGCCCGCCCCCTTGCGGACTGTTACTGGTTCCCACGCGTCAGCTTCCTTGTCTCGTTTCCTGCGCTCAGCTTTTTTCTGCCCACGCAGATTGGAATTTGCCCCTTTTTTCCGCTTCGAGCCAATCCCAGTCTGGGTTGTTCTGGGCTGACTTCCGTTACCCCTTTCCCGTTCCTGTCCCCCTTTGCTTTTTCAACCCTGGGCATCTACTTCGGGTCCTTTCCGATGGAACGGTTCCTTCGTGTTTTTCTTTCATCCTGTCCCAAAGTTGATTCGGGGTTTTTGTGAGGTGTGCTCTCGGATCCCGCTGTCTTCCCTCAAGTTCTTTCCCTCAGAGGTTGAGAGAGATTCTTTTTCACGTTTGTTGTCCCGCTGTCCTTCCTCCCCCGGCGTGCGACAACCCTTTTTACGTCGATGTGATGTTAGCCCTCCCTCTTTTCGGCGCGTTGTTTTCGCTTTCTCTCATCACGAAACCAAGTAGAGGTGGCGGTTCTCTCTTGTCCCCGTGGTCTTGTTTTGAGTGGCGACCCCCTGGTGATGAACCTTCCTTTTCTCCTCGCGACTGCAGGCCGGGCACACCCTTACGGTGCACCCTCTCTCTTGTGGAAAACAGGCGGCTTACTTTGTACAGAGTGTCCCCGCTTGTATCGAAATGGTCTTAGAAAGTAGGGTCCCTTTTCCCAACTTCTTCCCGAAGGTGATAGCATTGATCGTAGAGTTGATCCCTACATTGTGAGGGAGGGAGCCCCCCGGTTCTTCGGTTTTGTTTATGTGATCCCCCCCGGGCATAGTCGACGGTCCGCCCAGCCCAATGAAGGTAGCTTTGCCTTTCTGAGAAGGGACCCGCCATGGGGGCCACGAGAGGGGAAAAGTCCATTATGTCACTCTCTTCGTTAGGAGACACTGGAGGACTTCTCCCTACCGCCGACAACGGCCTTGACTGAGCTTGTCCTAGGAGGGCTGCCTTCCGTCTGTTGGTTATAGGTAATGAGTCTGGAAGCAGTAATCCTGTTGGTTCTTTGGCAAACAAATTAAGCGTGTATCGGTATCTCGTCAGATGATATTATAAGAAACCTCTTTAACCGTGGAAGATTTGATCTCTATTAGATATTTCAGAGGACTTTGGTCTTTTTCGCGTCCTTTTTTTGAGAAGAGTAGTAGGGCCCCTTTCGCCGTTTCATGAAGGAGGAAACGTAGATCCTTTTTCGGTTGACTTCTATACTGCATATGCTAGATTAAGAAATAGGTTCTTATTGGGGGTAGTAATCTTGGGGAGTACTTTCCCAGGAAGCTGTGTTGGGCAAGAGTTTTTTCCCAGGCGTTTTGGGCGACTGTGGAAGTGACCCCCTTTTGCTAGCAGGTCGTTTTTCCCCCGATTTTGTAGTTCTGTCTGAGATTCGTTACAAGAAGTCGTCATCCAAAACCTGCAGTGAACGAGCACTCTGAGTGTATCCTTGACTCCTCTAATGGGTGGTCTTAGGCATGGGAGTTTCTGATATTTGTTCGATAGGCAACCCCTCCCCCGTTTTTCTTCCCCTTGAGTCGAGGATGCGACGTTTGTTTCCCGTCAGACTTCTGATCGTTCCCTTTCCCTCCAGTGAACACCTCTTGCCTTTTTTTCCGAGGAAGGAGAGGGCCCCTCCTGGAGATGGCTGCCTTTTAATTCATTAATGTCGTTCGTAGGCTTTGGTTTTTTTTTGGCAGTAGCCTTCATCCCCCTTTGTGACCCCCCCCTCATGATAGACTGCACAGGGCTTGCGTCTTTGGCTATAGCCCCCTTGAAATTCCTGATATAATTTTTTTTTAGGTCCTCCGACCCTTTTGGGTCTTTGGCGGGTTCATTTTTCCCGGAAGTTCCTGGGCTTCCATCCTGTTTTACCGATGAGATAGTCTTTCCCTCCCACAGAGTTATCATGGTGTCCGGCCCTGACATTCCGAAGCGAAACTTTCTTGAAGAAGGTATTTTTTAATCCCATTGGGCAGTTCTCCCTTCTTACCCGCCCCTTTTTCTCGCTGCGGCAGTCCTCTCTTTCCCCCCCAATTTTTTTTTTGGATACGACTGATCCTCTCCCCCCAGGTCGCAACCGTGGGCCTTCCCCCTATCTTAATTCCCCTCAGGACTCCCTTATAGATTCCTCTATAGAGTACAAATGCGTTCCCGATAGGGTGTTCCCCTCCCTCAGCCCATCTTCGAACGAATTGCGCCGATTCCCCATCGATCCTATTGTCTTTTCTATACGCATGTCTTTGGTTGGCTTAAGATCGCCAGGTCCCCTTTCACGTTACCATTTCTTCTGTGAGACGACGTAGCCCTTCTCCAGTGGCGACTTTTCCTGCTGACTGCGGTGAGTGCCTTTTGTTTGCGATCGCTTGACGTCCTCCTCTTCCCGGATTCCTATCTGCCCTCCATGCCTTAGACTTTCCAACCCCCCCTTCATTGCACCCCCCCTTCCGGGTTTATGTGCCGGATTACCTTACCCCTCCCACGTTCTATAGTGAAGCCGTGGTTTTTCTCTTCCTCTTCTACAGAGGGGAGGATCCCCCTTGTTGAAAAATGGGGACCCCCGCCCACCAAGCTCTGTATAGAGATCTCATTTTCTTTTGTCTTACGCCTCCCCCTTTTTTTCCTGTGCACACGCGATCCCTTGTAATGTAGGATTGGTCCCGTTTCCTCCTTTTAGGTCCCCCCCCCCCGTGAGGTTTTTTTTTTTTTTTTTCCCAGAGTGAACTTTCATTCACAGTCATTGGTGTGGTCAGCTTTGTCCGTAAAAAAAGGCAACTCAAACGGATTGTGGCGCCCTGCTGCTGGGGAACCCCCCTCCTTGATCAATCATCTTCGATATAAGGCGTTCTCTTCCGTTTTTCGATCCGTGGCCCCCTGTTTGCGACCGTGGTTACGGTTATTGTCTGGGAGTATCACGAGTTGGGAGTGATTTTTTCTATTTGTATATGGAACAATTGCTTTCCTTCCGATAGCGTCTTTTCCCCATGAAATACACGCACCCCCCAAGGGACGACCTGTTCTGGCAATCAAGGAGTTCCTCCCCCTTTCAGGGCTGAGATGGAATTATAACTATGGAGGCGCGTTCCCTTCCCCCCCAGCCTATTCGAGAGTGTGAAGGGGAGAGTTTCCCCCAGCGGCTGCTTTTTTTCCACAGTGACTCTTTATCCCAAAAGTTCCCTTTTTTTCCCTTGCCCACCGGCCCAAGAGAGAGCTCTCGTTTCCATTGTTTTCTTCTGTCACCCCCTTCCTTTCTGATGATGATGGACGGCCCTGTGGCTGGACAGTAGATCGATGTCCCCCGCTAAAGACCACTTCTCCCATGGTCTTATATCTATTCCCCTTCATGAAATAATTGCGTCGGTTCACTGTTTGTCCAAGTCTCCGCATAAGGACCGAACAAATCTTCCCCATAAGCACAGGTATTCGTTTTCCATCCAGAGATTCGGGTGCCGGACTGACCCCCCATTTGTGTTCTTTTCCGGTCATTTTCCGATGAATCCCAGGTGAAGGAGCCGGGGATCCTCGATCCTAGCTTAGAGCGCAAGAGTGCTTTATTCCCTTTTTTTTGTTCTTCTGTAGTTTTTCCGTTTATGGAGTTCGTACAGGGATGGATGCCCCCGGAGCTTTATTCGGGGTTCCCTTTGGCTGTGCGGCGTCAAATGAGATGTCCTGCCCAACCCCCCCCGTATGATTTCTCATTAAGACCCCCCCCCCCCTTGTTAAAAAGACTGAAGGGGAACGTTCCGCTCCGAGAGCTAGCTTTTTTTTGGTTGCAGTCCCCCCGGGGTGCCTGGGAGAGTTCTCCACGCTTCTGGAAAACTCGTCAGGTCTTGGGGTGCGGGAACAATCGTTGCCGTAACCACCCTTTGAAAGGTGCCCGGATGGACGAGTACGTGAGAGCGAGTTTGTGGGTGCAGCGACGGAGGGCCTGCACAAGGGGCGGCGAGAGTGGCCTTTGATGTATTCTGCGGGGGACGGTTAGTGTCCCGTTCTCCCGGTCTGGGTGGACTCGGGCTTCATACCCGGAGTTGCGTTGAAAGATGCAAGAACCGAAAAGCTCAAGAGGCTCTTCCAGGCGCGAGTTGGTCCGTCTGCACCCATAGTCAGTCCTGAAACCGTCGTTATGTGGGCAAATGACGTCAGCATCAATGAGAGGCCACTTCGATATCACGCGGCGCCAGGTAGGGAGACGTAGATGAGTGTGACACGTTTAGGGGGTAGGGGTGCTCAGGGGGAGTTGCAGCGGACGGCGTGTCGTTGTCGGGGGCGGGTGTAGTGCGTGGCCCCTCCCTGTGTCTGCAACTTTGGGAGGGTTTGATAAGGAGGATGTTCCAGGGGGCTTTTTCCTCAGATAAGGAAGAAGTGCTCGGTCGCTCCTCCTCGGGGTGGCCTGAGATTTGTTTTTTAGTCTTTTGGAGTTTTTTGGAACTCGCCTCCCAGGGTCAGCACCCGCCCCTTGTTGTGGCCACTCTTTGCACGTGCGGGTCTTCCTTTTGCTGAGTTCAACTCGCTTGTTTGCTTAGTGCGGGCTTGTTTTTTCCCTTCCGTTTTCAAGCCTCTTTTTTCACGCGCTACAATTATCGGAAGAGGCCTCGCGCACCTCATAGTTGTGTTGAGGAGTGACCCAATGGGTTTTTTCGTAGCCTACGGCTAGTACGCCGCCGAAGATGCCTCCTGTTCGCGCCGCGTGGCCCGGAGCAAGCTACGTCCCCCCAAATCACCTTTCCAGGGACAGCCATTTCCCACCGGATTTCTTTTGGGCGGCGTGTTATCTCGGTTCTCGAGTGGGCCTTCTCCTAGGCAAATGGTGAAATTCGGTCAATACAGGTTTCATTGGGCGGATCCCTGCTTCCAGCCTTTCCCCCAGGGTGCGAAAAAGTTCTTGCACCACCCCCCCTCCGTTGACACAGGATTTAAAGGAAAGGTCGTAGCACGGTGCGCCGCCTGCGTTGGAGACACGGACGAATTTTCGCCACAGGATCTTTAAGCGTGGTGAAGTTAATTCCCTATGGTCCTATTACCATCTAATCGTAGTGCAGTCTACCGGTGAGACAGTGCCCTTGGGTGGACGGCAAACCCGGCGTCTCCAGAGGTTCGGCTCGCATCGCTTTAATTTCTAAGACGAGTGGGGTTTCGTTCCTTCCTGAAGCGGAACCGGATCGAAACCAGTTGGGTGGTATGTGGAAGATGGACTAAATAGGTTTTCTTTGCAATAGAGTCGCGTGACGGGATCAGGGGCGCGGGGGAGGTTTCAATGTGCAGTCTGGGGTTGTTAAACTTTTCAGAGGTCCAGCTACCCCCCTGCTAGTCCGAAAGGAAGGGGAAGAAGCGCTCAAGCTGCACTAACACTGTGTCATCCCGCACTATACTCTTTCCGTTAGTGTTGGTTGATGGGTCCTTGGTATCTTACCCCATTTGCATGCCCATTTCCTGTTGACGTTGCTGACCGCCCCGTTGGAAGGGGCTTTCCTTTCCACTTCTCGGACTTGGGGCCGCGACTCCCCCGGTGAGCTTTTCAGATGGAAAATGCCTGTGAGGTTTTTGTGGGCAACTGTTCGCCTATGGGTCAGGTTGTCATGTGTCTACCCGGACCCCTTTTTCTGAGTTCGTTGTGAAGCTTTCTCGCGGGGAAGCTGGGAATTTTTCCTGGCTTTAACCCATCTGTAGGCGCTTTTTTTCGAGTACCCCCCTTTGTGTGAACGGATGCACGCATGGAAAGCGTTTCACAGGGTTTTTCTTCTTTTGAGAGGGGGATTGGGCGCTTACTTTTTTTTATTAGTATTATGTTAGTAGTTGTCAGGGATTTCGCGAAGGGACACAAGCCCTTCTCTTCGTTTGTGGAGCAGCCTTTCTTCTTGCTTTCTTTCCTGCAAGGTGGTAAGAAGAACCACGGTTTTTTTCGTGCCCTTCCCCCCCGGTTCTTTTTTTCTGTGCGATCGTTCCTTCTCGAGTAGCCAGAGAATTACTTTTCAGAACGAACGTTTCCCTTGTTCCCTCAGCACAGCCCCTTTTGCCCCCCTCCCGTCTCCCCTTTCCTTGTCATGTCACACCTCTTTGTTTCGACATGGGGAAATGAAGCTGCGAGTACAGAGGGGTTTAGAACGCTTGGAGTGCCAACCCGGGTCGATCCTTTTTCTGTCTTTTCTTGACTTCAAATGGAATCCTTCTCCAAAAGCAGACCAGACTCCGAATGATGCCTTCCCCCCCCTTGATTGCCCCGCCCCAGCGGCTTTTTTCTTTTTCCCATTGGCCGTTCTATCACGTCAGAATTGCCGGCCTAGGATTTGTTTTTTTGTTTTTTTTGTTTTTGCCTGACTTAACCTTCAGTATTTCGACTGGGCCCTCCCACGAAATTTGCTAACTCCCTCGCGAGTTCGGTTATCTTTGAAAAGTGTTTCGGCCTTGTCCCCATCGCTGGGACAATACCTTTTCTTTCTTTCATAAAGGATGTGCTTCCCCCTCTGCAGCTTGAGCTCAACTCGGTTCGGCAATTTTTTTCGGGAGGTTTCTTTTTTTTCCTTCCGGTGCCTAAAAGGGGACTTTTCTTTCTGTCGGGTTGTTGAGGTTTTTCAACAGGTTGAGCTTCAGTTTTGATGACCCTTAGGCAGGGTTCGGGTTTTCATAGAATGCACCCTTCTGAACCCCTCTTGCAAGCAAGTGTGATTGCGTCTTCTTACTTCTCCCCCTATTCTACACGGATTCTTTCCGGAGGCAGGCGGACCCCCCCCCCCAGAAATCGAACGTCCACAGGGAGAGTTTTCTTTTTACGCCCTCTTTTAGCTGCGCCCGTTGTTTTGGATTTCTGATCGACGATCTTTCTTGCTTATCCCAGCTCCCTGCTCCAGTAAGTGGACATGAGTCATTCGGGTTTTTCTCCTTGCTTCCTCCCAGGTCTTCCCCTTTTGCCTGGGTTGAGAGTACTGACTTCAATTGACCAGATGAGCGATTGTTTCATCCTGCATGCGAAAGTCGGTGCCCATTTTCTTTTTCTTCCCGGAACCTTGACGATCTCCCGGCACGACAATGGGCCTTTTTATCAATGGTTCCTGGGGGATTCCCCCTCCCTTGGCGTCCGTCCTTTTCCTTTTTGGAAATAGGGATGCTCGCCTCCTGTGGTGCATAGCGGAACTGACTCCCTCTCCAACCCTTTGCGTAGTGACCGAAGTTTTTCTTTATGGTTAGAGAACTTTTTTTCTTGGGTGGGATTGGTTAGGTGGGGGGCGAGGTGGTGTTGTTGGTTTTCGGGTAATTTTTTGCGAGCATTACTCGTACTCTTTCCAGTTACCCCCCCACCTCTATCTATTCTAAGCTCTAGGGCCTTATAGACGTACAACCTCTTTAACTCAGCGTTCCACCTTTTTTACGCAGAGTTCTTCTCGCGGCCGCGGCGAGAGTGAAGTATAGCTAACAATTCTTTTTTCTTAGGTTGGATCGTGATGATCAGTTTTGGTTCTTCCCAGTTCCCCCAGCTTCCCTACGTGGTCGATTGACGAACATACTTGATTGTCACCTCTTTACGCAGTGTCTTTAGGCCATTGCGCTTTTCGGCCTTAGTTTCCTCTGTTCCTAATTAATCCAGTCTATGCGGTCTGTCCTCCCGTCGCCCCTGGATTCTTTTTTCGTATCTCTACGCGCCAGAGGGCGGGGTCTGGCTCCTCCCTCTGTGTTCCCATTGGAACAATTTGGTTGGCGTCTCAGTACGGGCTGCCGCGGGAGCCGTTGGCAAATTGCTATTTCTTCTCCCGCCAGTCCTTGCACATCCCTCTCTCTTCCTCCGTGGTTGTTGGTGAGCTTTTCTTTTCATGTTACGTCGAAAGCCCCCATTTGCACGTTTTTCTTTTGGAGAGCGGCCGTTCCCCCTCTTTCCAAACACCCGTTTCATTCCCTGGGAATAACCTTTTTCCAGCCCACCCTCTGGGCTTGAGAGATCGGCGACGTTACGTGTCTTTTCCTTAATGGTGACCTTGCTTAACGCTTTGAGATTGTAAGCCTGGCAGAACGTCCCCCATGCGTGATGGATACACCCATTGCTTTTACACCAATGTCGTCCTGGGGGTGTTCGTGTGTCGTTACCTGCCGGGAAGAAGACAACGTATTTTTCCTTCTGCGAGGCCTTCCCGATAGCGTCCTAAATTGTATTCTCTCTTTCCTTGCGTCATCCCTGCCCCCCTTTTTGCCGGGGCCCCTTTTCGCCCCTTTTTCGATGCCAAGGTTGGGCTTTTCTACTTGGTGGACCCCCTCGTCCAGGGTTTGATCTCTCGACGGGGAATTTTCTTCCCTCCCTTCCTCGGAGTTTCCATACATGAGTCCCCATTAATACCTCCTGCATTGGCTTTATCTATCAGACGTCGCCCCCTCCCATTAGACCTTTTTTCGGCACCGAGTCAGTCCTCTACTCCCGGAAGCTATCCTATTTTTCTTTTTATTCTCGGGTCAAGCCCCCTTGACGCAATGAATCGGGCTCCCCCCCATGAGTTTTCTTTATACCCCGTTCCCCTTGATGGTCTGCTCAAAGGCCTCCCTCGGAGGAGTTAATTTTCCGGGGAGATACCGTCAGTGGTTTTGTCTTCGCAGGGTGGACTTTTTAGATAAAGTTATGTTCCTTGTCTGCGAGTCTCTGTCCCGCGCAGAAAGCCTTCACGGAAAAAAGGTGCACCCTACCGCGCATGTATTTATACTGCATCGATGCGCGCCTTCTACTGGAGGCGGCCCGGGAGAGGGGATCCCTGCATGCGCAAAAAGCGTTATAGCCGGGTTCTTTCTTCCCCCTTCGCGAGTAGCACGTGAGAGGGTTCAGCAAAGAAATTTGTCATCGAGTGTGAGGATTCTAGTTTGTTTTGCAAGAATGGTTCCCCCCCTGCAGTATTGGGAGAGGGTCCCGTTCTGAGACAGACTCTTGCGGTGGCAGACTGCGGCTGGGCTTTGTTGCATAGGCCTCTTGACCTCTTCTCTTTTATCGGGTTCACAAGATTCTTTTTTCGGAACCAGGGTCCCCTTTTCAAGATGGCACCTCTGTTCATTTTTCCCCCCCCCCCTTTGGCGGCCCGCCTTCCTTCCTTTTGCTCGTAGCACCTGAACGAGTGGAGCCTTCCTGCAGGTGAGGTTTCCTCCAATTACTTGATGCCGTTTACGGAGGGGTTGGTACAATCGTCTGACCCCGCTCTTTCCACGGCAGCTTCCCGAATGCTCGTTGGTAGTATCGTTTTTTTCATCTCAATGGCGTTAGCTTGATTCTATTCTTCGTTTTGGTTATTTTCCCCACAACTATCAGCTTGGCGTGCCGGCAAATTCTTCCCCCCCTGAATCGGCATGAGCCACTTTTCAGGGCCGTTCTTTCCAAAGCGATGCACTCCTTTTTTTGTTTTTCTTTTTTTCCCCCCCCCCCCGGCATAATTGAGCCTGGTGTGGATTAGGGCGAATGCCCATTTTTGTACCCTTGACAAAGAGCGGAGCCCCCCGTCTCTCGGACCTTTCCGACATGAGGCCTTTTCGGTATAGGCGTTTGTTTTTTATCCCTTTGACGCCCCTTTTCCAAAAGAGCTTTTCGGACTGGTAAGGTTTTTTGGGGGGTTACGGAATCCCTGATCTTCGTTTTCAAAAGATGTCCCGTTTTTTCCCGACAATTGCGGCCAGGAGATTTTGTCTTCGAAGTGAAGCTTTCACCAAGTCAGGATCTCGATAGCTCCCCCGGCCAAAGACCTTGTTCGGAGTTACACCTTTTCTTTTGTGCCGAACCCCGTGTTGCCTGACTAGGTGATCCCGCCTTCTCCTGAATGCTTTTTTTTCTTCGATGGTCGAAGCTCGAAGAAAATCCCTTTCTCAGCTGCAAGAAGCAGCGTGCCTTTTTTTTTCTCCGCAGATACACAGGTCCCCCCCCCACTTGTGAATTCTCCTTCTCTTTTTAGACGGACTTTCCCTTACGTATCCTAAGAGATTCCCCCCCTACCTCAGGGTCCGCCCTTCATTGTGCGGTAGGTCCTGCACTGACCCCCCTGAACCTATTTTTCAGATTGACGCGAGACCGCCCTTGATGTACAATCCCCCCTCTTCGGAGGCTTTGATAAAGAAGCATTGTATGTTCACCAATCCCTTTTCCTGGTCCCTTCTGCTTGACTAACGTTACCCGTTTTCAAAATGCGTCGTCGGGTTTCCAGGCGCATGGGCAAGTCTTGTAATACATCTCTGCCCTTTTGCTCCCTCCATCAGTTTATGTTTTTTTTCTTTTTTATTGGCCTGCCCAAGTTTGCTATTCTTTAGTTGCGAACAGTCTCCCTGATGACGGGTCTTTTTTAAACTTTTGTAGCCTCTGCCGTTGTTTCTCCATGCTTGCGTTTCCTTGCAAGCAGGATGCTTTCCTACATTGTGATGTGTTTTTGACTCACCCGCGACCAGGCCAGTAATTTTTCAGGGAGGTGACCTGCCTTTACCATTTTCTTCAGGGCTTTTTACTGAGTTTAGGTTTCCTTGGCCCGATCCCTAGTTTCAGATGTCACGTTTTAGGTTCAAAGATGGGAGGCATCTTGCTGTTTAAACAGTGTTCACGGATCTTCTTTCTGTTCATAAATCAGGAGGAGTTAGGTGGGTGGTCTCAAAGACGGCCGTTGGTTTCTCCTTTTTAAATCTTTCCTTAGTTTTTGACAGAGCGTCTTCCTCAGAGAGTAAGTCTTGCTTTTTTTATCAGGAATTTTGGTTGGTGGACCTCCGGGTGGGTTTCCCCCCGAAAAAAGTAGTTTAGTTAGGTGTGGCTTTTTAGCTCGAGTCGTCTTCGCCTGTGTGGAGAGATGGGTTTTTTTCCCGGACCCCCCCGCCCGCCCTTTTTCACTGACGGAGCACTCCCGTTCATCTGTGACCCCTACGATTGCTTTTGTTACCTCTTTTTTTTAAAAGAACTCAGGTTTTTCCTGGTCAATGAGGTAGTCCAGACACGCGCGCACCCTCGGCTCCCAAGAGCCGATCTCCCCTTGCTCTCCCCAACCATGTTCTTTCCTTTTCGTAGGTTTTTTTCCTTTAAATATGGCATCTCGTTACGCTCCCGTTCCCGACTTCTCTCTTTCTTTTGATGCGCTGTCTGTTTCCAAAATTGAGCAGCACTTTGCTCATACTCCTGTACCCCCATGGCTCATGGCCTCTTTCTTGCCAGTTCCCCTTTTCCTCTGATTGGTGGGCCACCCCTCCCCTTTCTCAGTAGAAAATCACTCACCCTCTTTAGTAAAAGAGGAAATTTGCTGCCCTCCACCGGCGCCTCTTTCGGTCCTGACTCGGTTGTGACTTTTCCTGTGTAACACAGTATCTTTGTTGCCATGGTGTGAAAGAAACGTCCCCGTTTTTCTCCGAACCGTGCCCTTCCTGTCTACGAATCGTTTTTTTTAACGGGCAGGGGGTCCTTCGGTGGTTTTTGCTCCCTTACTGTTGAATAGTGACGGGGGGGTTGTTCTCATGTTGAATGACTTTCCCAAGCAAGGCGTGAGAGCCGCGTTTCGCTTGCATCTTCCCCTGAATGCCACATTCCCAACAGCCCTCCTTTGCCAAGGAGTCGTCGAGATAGTGTGCCCCGGATTCTATTCATTGTAGGTAATAGCGAGTGAGTATGACCCTCAAATTTTCGTGAGGGGGCTTTTTTTCAGTGCGAAGGTGATTGTGGTTTCCCCCTTGATGTCGCCCTCTTTGTTCCCTATTCTGGGTAAACCTATTTCTTTAAGACGCTCAGCATGCAGACCCTTCCCATCTATGTCGACGTTTGTGCGAGTCTGCGATGCACAAAATTGACAATTTTCAGTCATAGGTTTTCCTTCCTGACGAGTAGGATTCAGAGGAGATACTCTCCTGTGATTTGCAGGCCTTGGAGGAACGTTTAAATCGGGACACGGAGATCCTCGAATTCCTGGCGGAGTTCCCCCTCCTGCGTTTTTCTATCTCCGCTCGCCTCCCGTTTCCCTTTGGCTTCCATCGGCGGCTCGGGCGAAACTTCCGTTTCTTTCACTTTAGGTAGAGGAACTTTCTTTTGTTTCTTTATTACGGTGTTGGTTGAAAGCATGGATCGGTTTCTTCTTGCGGAGCTTTCCGAAATTCCATTTGCTAGCGACTGCTCGGGATAAGCCTGACGGCCCCCCCAAGGCGCCGGTATTGCGGGTATCGTGTTTGTGGCCGTGCCCCTCCCCCCATCTTTCCCCCCCCCCCCCCGCCCCCCCCCCCCCTCGCTCCCCCTCCCCCCTCACCGCCCACCCCCCCCCCCCCCCCCCCCCCCCCCCCCCCCCCCTCGTCCCCGCCCCCCCCCCCCCCCCTTCCCCCCGCCCCCCCCCCCCCCCCCCCCCCCCACCCCCCTTCCAAACGGTGGCTAATGGGTGCCGAAGTCTAGAGTCCTGTTTCCTCTCCCCTCCCCTTTTCCTAGAGTACAAATGCTTTTCCCAAGGGGACGACCGCAGGGAAGCACGCTTCCAGATCCGTCCTGCAGTTGCGAGTTTTACGCCCCATGGTTACGACTCCCCCCCTTTTTATCCATACGCATGTCGTTATTGGTTTGTTGTTTTTCCTTCAGGCTAGTGTTTTTCACGTTCGCAGTTCACTGCTCCTCGGGCATGCGTCCTTTCTTCGAGGGACGATGTGGAGTCTCTTATCTCTCTGGCGGGGTGGGCTGAGGCTTGTTTTTCTGGTTCAATTTGGAACCTCTGTTTTGTCTCTTTGGATTATGCTCTAAACGCGTCATGAGAGCACGGGGGTCACCTCTTTTACGTAACGGAGTCCTTTTCTCCTCTCGCCGTGTGTTGTTGAGGTGCGTCCTGTTACGTTCGAAAAGGCTTTCCCCTCTCTCTGAATCCTTTTGCTTCGTATACGTCAAGGGTTTTTGCGCAAATGGGAACACCCGGCACGCCTCCCCTGGCGGTAAGAGATTTTCCTTCAGCGGCCGTCTTCCCCGTCGTGAAATCTTTCTTAGAACGTGAGCTTTCACCCCCCTTCGGCTCCGAAGCCTTTGGACCCCCTCCCTCGTTGGGATATACACTTCCTTCCCATAAAAGATTTGTCCTATCTTGGCGCCTCTTGGAAGAAGAGAGTTTGAGGAGCTTTTGATGCTGGGAATTTCTCTGCAAATTGATAATAATTGTATCGGTTTTTATAAGGCCTTCTTCATATTCGATCAATTTTCTAACAGTGTTGCAACGTGGCCAGGGGGCCGGAGCGAGTATCTTCATCGGTAGTATGCAGCGCGCGGAATTTTATTGTTTCCTATAGATAGGAAGCCTCCCAGATAAATGGGGGTCCCAGCTTTAAAAGTGAAGGGTCCTTTCCCACATAAGAAATACTTCTACGGAAATAGTTCTTTTTTCGGAAAGGATTAAGGGCAGGGCGTAGAGACTTGAGGTCTTTGGTCTCTTGAATGTCGTGATGTGCATTCCAGAGGAATTCTTCACATTCCCGGGGCCCTTTTGTATACCTCCCGTTTCATTGGTGCAGACAAAAGCCCCCTTCCGGATCTTCCCCTTTTCCGGGAGGAGATTCCCCCTCGTTAAGGAGAGGTCTTTATGATGCATCAGCTCCTTGCTTTCTTCGATGCCTGACGAGCCTCCCCCTTACGCCAGACTGTTTTCACTGGTTCATTCCCTGGGGCTGCTTCTCGCAGTCGTACATGTAGCGGCAAGTAGTCCTCCGATAAGGACAGCCACCGTAGTACTACGGTGTTGCTGACCTCCTCCTTCTCATTTCCTCAGTGTCAATCCCCTTTGTGAATATGGAGGAGCATGTCTTCCGGCCTTGAGCGCGCCTTCCCCTGAAGAGACTCCGGGTCCTTCCACTAGACTTGCTGGTTAGACCCGAGACTAGCCTTTTTTAATATGTGTTTTTTGCGGCTGTGTTTTCTTGGTGTGAATTGGTCGATTCATTTCCCCTGGACTTTCTTTTTTCCCAGCATGATTGGCGAAACCCTTTTTCGAAGCTCACCGCGCCCGTTCCCCCCCAATTGCACAACAGGTATTGATTTCCTCTGAAAGTTCCCACCAGAGGAACTCTTGGACGTGGGCCTAATCGCCATTCTGTTCGTTAAGCGCACTTCTTTTTCCTTTAAAAGGATGGAAAAGAGACGTTGTACAATATGTTGACAACATTTCGGAGGGCCGAAGTCTCTCCTGTGGGGTGGATATGTTCTAGGCCCACCCTCGTTGTGAGGATTTTTTCCATTTTATGTCCCCCCCAAATAAGCGGGACTTTTGCCTCCATTTCTGAGTTCGCTTCCCCTTCGCCCCATGGTACGCGGCGTCCCTAAGGCGCTGAATCCTTTGCCGATAGCCTCCATTGGCAGGCGGTTGGGGTGTTCTCCTCAGCTTCCCTTGAATTTTCCCACAGAACGACTCCCGCGTTATGGGTTAGTTATCCCTTTCGACCTTTTTTTTCCTAGTTATTGACTTAGGTGGTATGGCCTTCCCTGGCTCAGTTCAAGTTCCGACGTTCGGGGAAGTTCTCCCCCTGCGGAGGGTTTCCTCCCTGTCTTAGTGGCCTAATCGTGGACTTGCTCGTTGCAAGTGCGCGGCCCTTTCATGATGTCTTTTCATACATCGTCTTCGGTCACTCGGTATACCCCCTCCATCAGGAGAAAAGGTCGCTCCCAGCCCGTGTAAATGGGGGTGTTTCCCCTTTCTGTGGCCTCCTCTTACTCCGACGGTATTCCGTTCTGCAGATTGACTGGTTTTTCGCTTCCGTGGGTTCCCCAACTACGGACAACACTTCTTTTTTCCCCCAACAATTAGGTTTTTCCCCCCCGCGCTTATAGGAAGCGATGCCGTCGCCCCCCCCCCATATCCTACTAGAGAAGCAGCCCTTTTCTGCCGAACCCGTTCCATTCCTTCATCCACGAAGATTCTTTTTTTCCCATCCGAACTCAGTTGCCCTCCTGACTGGGGTTCCGTCCCTTGCCCCCCTCCCAGTATTCCGCTTGAGTCAGGCACGATCCGTTCTTTTGCAATTGCTCCGATCCCTTCTTCCCCGGCAGAGGCTCCCTAGTTGACGAGTTACGATCCAAGCTGGCGGGGTCAATCATTGCCAGGCTTGCTGAAATCCCTCTCTGATCTTTTCCTTCCTCCCTCCTTTTTTTAGAGCCTCTTTTGTGTGTACCCGTGCCAGGCTCCCTTTGAGTTCCCCTTAATTTTCGACTTTGACGGAGTGTAACCCCTCCTTTGAGACTGTATGACGTTGGTTCCTTTCTTAGTGTGCTTTCCAGAGATGTCCCTTGGGTGATGTTATGGCAGATATTCGAGCTCCTTTTTGGTAGGTCTCCTTAAAAGTCCCCCCCCCCCCTTTGCTCCCCTTATTTTCGTGGAAATTCTTCCGGGTGATCTGGCTTTAACTGTTAGGGGAGTATACCTCCTTATGGTCTGTCCTTTTCATTAGACCATTTCGCCGGATGCGCTGCGCTTTATCCCCGTCCCCACGCGTGCATAGGGAGGTCCCCTTCCCGGTTTTATTGTTTTTTGTCGTTCAGTTGTGCCGTCCCTCTGAGAGAAACCCTCCGTCATCCGTCTTTTTTCCGTGGTGCGAGCGGTTGGTTTGTTCCCCCCAAGAAAGGTGTTACTTTTCCTCACCAGTTTCCCGGGTTGGACGGTTTCGATAAGTAGGTTCTGTTCCCCGAGTGAGTTGAAGGTCTCTTGTACCCCCCGTAGCTCAGACTCCCCCCTGAAGTCCCCTCATCGGTGGAACTGCAGAGACTGTTTTTTGCAAAAGCGCTGCTTCCAATTCTGTTCAAAAAGAAGTGTTCTTTTCCGCACACTGGGGGGCCACTGTCACAAGCCAGGGTAGTAACCTCCGTAAAGAGGGGTTTGGGTAGAACCCACCGCTCGTTTCGGCCAAAACAGGGTGTGCGAATGTTTTCTTTCGTGCGGGGTTTTTCAGAATGCATTCTCCCAGCCCCCTCAGAATGCTTTTTCCGCGTACTTGGCCAGCCGTTGATGCAGGCCGCCGGCGTGGCCCATTCCCCCCCCCCCTGATCAACTTTTTCCCTGACTTCCTTCCCCCGTGGATGATTTTTTTTTTTTTTGCAGGAGCATAGAGCTCCGGGCACAATCTCTCAACCACGATTAGCCACCGGCGCCCTCCTCTTGCCGCCCTGTTTGAAAGTTTTTTTCTTCTTTGAGTGTACCCCATAGCTGGCCTTGTTTTTTCGTTCATCAAGGATGGGCTTACGGCAAAGACCTGCTGCAGCTGCCCTAAGTTCGCATTCTTGTGGTTGTTCCGTAGATGCCGGGTTTAGAATTGACTTTTTTCTTTTCAAGTAGGTGACTTCAGGTGACAGAACCCGTTTAATCCGATTCTTCTTTATTTCCATGAATCTTCTCCCTTCAAACAGCCGCCTTCCAACATCTATAGTCTATATTACTTCCTTTCCTTTCTTTCTCTTAAGGTTTTTATCGGCGGGAGGCACCCCCCTCCCCCCCTCAAGAGGCAACAAATTTCCGTTCTTTCCCTGGAGTTTCCTTTCGAAGGGGTGGTCCTTTTTATCGCGAGTTGGTTCCCCCTGTCTTATCAAGAAAATTTCCCGTCTAAAGTGTTCTGAGCGGCCATGATCTGTCCCGGGAATTGATTTCATCAAGGCTTTCTGGCGTGTGGGATGGGGCTCCGTTTGGCCTTCCGCAAAGTATGTGAACTTTTGCTTTCTAAGGTAGTTAATGAAGGGAGGTTATGGTCCTGGAAGACATTGACGAGTCTCCTCCCCTCCGGAGCCTTACAATTTGTCGGTTAGTTCCTTCCCCCTGTGAATAGATGGGGGATATTTCGCTTCCTGCGTGGACGTCCTATTGGATGGGCTTCCCTCTCCGCTTCACCGAGGTTCCCCCCTCCATGAACGTCGAGGGGTCTGAAACTTCCCAAGGTTTTGTCTTGTAGGTGTAGTGCTCTCTGAGAAAATCCTTCTGGTTCGTTAATGGCTGTTGGTGCTGTATCGGGATTCTTTTGTCCTTACCTCACTACGATGTCGAGGACGTTTTTTCTTCGCGCTTCTCTTCCCAGGTTGAACCATTTCCCCGTGGCTAAGCCACTGATCTTCTCGTTTTCCCGAGGAAGTCCCCTCCCCGTCTGATCTTTCCATCTTATCAACATGGGGTCCTCTAGCAATCACGCTTCAAAGCCCTTGGTCTTCTATTCCGACCATAGAGCCGTATTTCCCCCCTCCCATGTGGAGGTCCCCCTTCCTGTCTTTGGTCAGGCGTTTGTTTCTCAGGTCCTCATCTCCTACGTTCCATTCCTCTCTGTGGTAAGCGCCGTCTGTCTATTGCTTCCGAGCGAATGATCTTTTTCTTCTCTGGGCTGACTGCGGGCTGTGTTCCCGGTTACCTGTTTCGTCTCAAATGGCTTCAGATTCCTTTTCCTTTCTGAGCGTCCCCTTTGCCATCTGTCCTCTTACTCCCAGTGTTGATGGCAAAGGACTGGTACGTCGACCCTTTTCCCCCTTTTCTCTGAAGCGGTTGAGCCCTCTCCTCCTCGCTCCAAAGCCCCCTTCCCTCACCGCACAGTAGACAATACCCTCGCGGTAAGAGATTCCTTAGTTTTCCCTTGCGGCAAAGTCGGAGCGCCCCTTCCGTGAGAATGTTCTTCCCTTCTGATTAGCATGAGAGCTCCCCTTTTTCAAAGACATTGCGTGAGTATCCATAGTGCTTCTCTATGGGCGTAAATCGCCCCTTTGCAGAAGCGCACTCCGCGTATTGGCTGCTGGTTTTTGTCTGTCTGGAACTGCTTGAAATAATTTATCTACGTGCTTCATGTTCTATGCCGGACCCTTCCCCCTGATCATGTTTCCATCTGGTTGAGACTTGCCCGATCAGGCGTATCCCTAGAGCGTATCCGATTTTTTCATTTAGGGGAAAGACGGACGCCTACTCCCGATAATGTCGTTCCCCCCCTCCCCCAAAGTGGCTTTTCTCCGGCCCTTTCTTTTCAAGGTTACGGAATTTGCCCGGTTCCTGGAAGCATCCCTTTAGCGATGGAGGCCGTCTTCCCCCTTTCACGCAGGAGGTGGTGAATTAGATCCCCCATGAGTCCGGAAACCTTTGCCAGTTTTTGTCCTCCCCCCAAAGCAGGTTATTTTTCCGGGAGCCCTGCACACGATTGTTTCCATGATGAGCGTCGTCGTTCCTCTGGTCACTTGATCTCCCGCACCCCCCCCTCCCCCGTGTGCCTGACGCAATTCTTTCTTCCCTTGGTCTGTTCATTTCTTCCTTTACGGGGAGAGCCCCTCTTTGTGTACTTTTTGATCCCACAAAATCTGATCAGCGCTTGTTCTTTTGTCGCTGAATTGACACGCCCCTATCCCGCGAACTCAGGAGTCCCCCTGCCCCCTTTTGTGCATCTCGGGCGCCGTTGCTGTGGCCAGACCGATGAAGAAGCTCCTTTCACTTCCTGCTAGCTTCGGACCAGGTCCCTCCCCGCGGCGGCGGTTTGGATGCTTGGGGCAGTTCGAAAGACTTCATGAAAGGCGACTTCTGCGAAATCCTGGTCGTTGCTCGCCTTTCCCCATCGTGTCGGGGTTGGGACGTGTTGCTGCACTTCCCCCTTATTACAGCACAATGGCCCGTTCCCTCCTCCCGTAACTCTTTCCTTCAGCTGCAGTTTTTCTTCCGGCACATCTTGATTGACGTTTCTTTCCGGTGTCTGGGTAAAATAGGGTTCCCCCCTCCAATGATGTCGGCCTATCCCGGAGAGTTTGCTATAGTGTCAGCACTTACCATGCATCTTTTTGATGTCTAGCTCTGCCAGATTCTGTTTGCTACGGATCGTCGGGAAGGTGCCACCGTGCATTTTTTTCTAGGAAGATGAGCCGCCACGCTGAGGTCTCTTAAGCAAGGCTCTTTCAATTTGCAGACTCCCTCGCTTATCTCTCTTGGCTGGGTGTGGGGGATCTCCTTTCTGATGCCCTTTTGTCAGAAAGGTTCTCTTCGCCGAGCGCTGCGTCCCTGTGGCTTTTTTCTAAAATCGGCTTTTTTTTTTTTTTTAACCTGTTTTGCCCCAGTACGTCCCCCCTTGGGAGATGACGGGACCTGACCTTTATTCGTGATGAGTGTACGACTCCCTTCTTCAGCCCAGCCACTCGGAAGTCCCGCTGGTTTTCCTCATCCGTCAACACGCGCAAGCAGCATTTCGAGGACTCCCCCTTTTCCCCCCCCCCCGAGCCTTGCACTTTGTTCCGGTAATTCACCCCTTTTCGAGAAAAAATAGGGCCAGGCTATGGATGTATCTTCTGATGTTTTCCGCGAGCCTTCCCAGCAGCCACTCTCCCCCCAAATTTTCTAAAAGTTCGCGGCGAGAGGGAACCGATTTTAGCGATGGCCTCGAGACAGGAGCTCCTCCTACAAACCTAGTTAAAGAGTGTGTGGAGAACGCCCCGCACAGCTGTTATCGAGATCTTCCATGTCTCCTCTCACCGAAGAGAGCCCCTTTATAATCAGGGTTTACGTGACCTGAATCTCGGTCGGATTCTCCCCTGAAAACGCTTGACCTGTCTGTCTCTGAAGTTTTTTTTCCTCAAAAAAGGGATGCAATCCTGCTGGCGGACACCCTCCCATGGAGGCGCGGACTCATAGCTAACTTCATGACCTTCCCTCCCCGTTCTCAGTCAGACTTTTTTCCAACGACGCCAGCGCATGGGGGGCAATTCATCCACCATCTCTGATATTTAATCATCCTCTTTTTTTCCCTCCTCTCTGGTATGACCGCCCTTTGCATTGTCTGAGTTTCCCCCCGAAAATTTTTTCGGTTATGAGCGTCCCCTCTAAATTCATTGAGCCTTCCCTGCTCCATGCTCGTGCGTCCTTTTTTCTTTCCTTGCCTCCCTTGGGTCTTTTGTAAGCATTCGAGTGTCAATCCCGATATGCCGGTTTTTTCTTTGATGTGCATTACAGCCCCTTTTTTGAGTCTGTATGTTCGGGGTGGTTAAATGCCTTTGGATCGTCTGTCCTCTTTTCCCTCGTTCGGCGAACCTCTGCATGCTCGGGAGATTCCCCATTTGATAGTTTTTGTGCCCTAATACCAGGCGAATTTTCTTCTTCCAATAGGAGTGACTTTTCCCCCGGTTTTTTTTTTGTTTGTCCGGACATACCAGCTAGCGTTTTGGTCTCCCAGTAATATTAGGGAGTTGTGGTCTTTTCCTGTGTGTCGTTTTCCCCACTTAAATGGTGTTACTCCCTCGGTGAGGTCGGTGCGGTTGTCTCTTCGATATCTTTCTGGTGCCCTCGTTTCTTTTCTCGATGTTGAACTTTCTGATCTAAGAACAAGACCAAGAACTGGACGTCCCCCTGAAATAAGCACGATTCCCCCCCTAAGCGTACCACTTTTTCCCCAGCGTTTGTTATCCCTTTCTTTTCCCGCAAGGTAGTCCAGGGACGGCCACGATCAGCCTACGAGAAAACCTCGAGATTTTCTTCCCCCGGTCGGAGGCGTCTTTCTTTTTCGCTGGTGTCTTGCTTCACCGACTGCCATCGCTATCCCCCAGACTGAGCAGCAATGATTTTTTTTCAAACACTTTTATTCAGCTCTTTCTTCCTACTCCGGCGCTGCGCAAAGTGTGTGTTCATGTGTAATCATTGCAGGCTTTTTTTGGAGTCCGACCAATCCCTTTTCCCTTCCATAGAACCCCTTTTCGAAAGAAATTGCGTGACTTCCCCCCGAGGTTCACTGGTGAGGGTTCCGTTTTGAGGGACGGTCTTCGCCCTTTCTTGTCCATCCGTGGCCCTTCCTCCCTTTCAAGGATGTGGCTTAAGGCGCCCTGAGCTGGCTTCTAGAACGGAAGGGGCCGTACTGGCGACCTTTTCCCACAAGTATAGTTTCCCCCTTTCCTGACTCTAGTTGGACTGAACCTTTTTTTCTTGAGAACGTTTTTTATTTGTTACTTATCGACTTCACAAACGGAGTTTCAAAACAGCACGCAGTGTTCACCCAGAAGATATTTCTCTAGTCGGTCCTTCCTTTTTCCCGGATGTCCATGGGGCTGAATTCGGCAGTTGGTTAACCAAGAGTAATCCCCGAGCTTCCCCCACATTCGTCTTTTTTTTCTCGGAGGATGAGGGCGTTACCCTTCAGGTCTTGACTCCCTTATGAGGCCTCGCCCTATCCCAACCTTTCTTTCCGCTTCAAGTGTAAGGACCTGTTCGCTTTCCCCGGGAGGTAGGTGGATGCCTTAAGCTTTTCTCCCGTTGGCGGTTTTTGTGCGGTATCATCAATGCCTTTTCCGAATTGACGTTTTCTAGGGTCCCTCATGTCCTGACTCGTAGGTTCTTCTTTCCCGGAACCCCGCTTGCCTTTTTTCGTTTGCAGGCGAGAGAAGTTTCATTTGGTGGGGTATGTTTGAAGGACTATCTTTCCTCATGGGGTCGTTTCCTTCCTTAGTTTTCTTTGTCATAGGGGGTGGTCCCTCGCAATTAGTTTCATAGTTTCATCTCCACCACCCGCCGCCCTGAATCCGTTTGTTAGTTAAGTTGCTATCATCAGCTGCTTTTTAGGGAGAAAGCAATTCTGGTACCATTTTGCGGTGACTCGAGTTCTTATTTCTCTCTTGACGTTATTTCCCTCTCCCCCCCCCCCGTTAGAGAAGAAGATGCTGGGACCTGCAGGCCCAAGTGACCCCCCCCTGTTGAGGGTCTCATTTAAGCCACTGATTCCCAGGCCGTGCGTCTCGTCCTTAAGAGAAGTCAGCCGATTGCCTAATGCTCTCACTCTTGGGTCCAGGCAAGCACCCAGCTCCAAGGTCTTTTAGGCAACGTGCAGGGTACACTCTCCATTTGTGATTATCAATCCCTGGTGTTTTTTTCATCAGAAGTGTTCTTTCCTGACGGTTCGTTCAATCGAAAGCGTTAATCTTCGGAGCGTTATCATTTCGCTCACGAAGTCGGGCAGATTCTCGAGAATTGGTCTGATCTTCCTTCCTCCCTATGGTAGGCTTCTTTCTGTGTTTCCCAGTTTGACCTTTGTTTGGCTTCTTTGTGGATAGTCTTTGTTCCCCCTCAAACGGTCTCTTTGGCTTAACGGGGGTGTTCGGACGACGTCTTCGTTTTCCTCCTCATCGCGGTTGTTTTTCTCTTTGTCTTTACTGTTACTCGGACAAGCCTTGCAACCTTTTGGAGACGCGTTGCTTTTCTTTCAAAACCCTTTACTTTTGTGAACAGAATCCTCCCTCCCCTCGGCGTGGTAACTCGAACCCATTTCCGCATCGGAGACGTCTCTTCTCAGGAATGGACACGCTTCCTGAGATTTCTTTCTTACCGGCGGTGGACCAAAATCAGTCTCCACATGGAGTGTGGTCCCCCCTAATGGATCTATGTAGGCTTCCATTGGAACCCTTTTTTCCGAAGAAAAGGAGGTTGTCGTCAAGAGCGACTCTTTGATCCTCGATTTGAGTCCCTTCGGTCCTCCTCCTGCGTTTCCGGGAATATTCGAGAGGTGGCTTAGCCTGGCGTTCAATGTGGAACGAATATTTTTTCCCTGAGAGTCGTACTACCTTCTGCCCTTTTTATCTGTGACCGTTCTTCCCGGGACTCCCGACCCAGTTTCGCCATTACACTTAAACGATCCCAACCTACCAGAGCCCTCCCTCGGCGGCTCTTTTTCAGCTTCGAAACGGGGATTTCAGGGAGCTTATTTTCTTAATATGGATTTTATTTTCCCCTCCCTATTCTCGTCACGCATTCCTTTCCAAGGAATTCGAGTTACTTTCTTACCGATTTATACCCCCCACTGTGTCGTGGGCTCCCCCCCCCCATACAAGGCTCGGTCGTCAAGGTTCCTGGGTCTTATTACTCGTGCAGGCTTTTCTTTCTTGACAGTGCTTATTGTTCGCCGCTCGCAGGTCTTGCAGGAACGACATAAGCCTGCGAACCGGTACTTTCATTCCTGGTCTGCCATAGTGGTTAGCAGGGCTTCGCTGGTTTCATTACACCTTTAATGGGGATAAGAATCCGTTCTTCGTAGTTCAGACTTTTCTGACTTTCCCTCCCCTCCGACTCTCGGCTCCTCAGGTTAGATTCTGTATTGAATTTGTCTGTTCGGTCGTTTTTGCCTTCCCTTCCACCCCCCCCGCGAGAATCAGGGGAGATTTATTTTTTTATGCTCGACGATTGCACTGGGGTTTTTTTTATTGATCTTTGTTTCCTTGGACAGGACGACTGCCGAATCAGTTTCATTCCTTGCCAATCAGATGTTCTCCTTCCCTTTAAACCGCCTTGTTTCCGCTTTCCCACAGTACTTCTTCCACCGAATTACCACCTGAAGTTTTCAAAGACTTCAACGGGAGGCGCGATGCAGTGATGGCGTCCTTTCTGAACGTTGATTTCCCCTTCTTTCCCAGCGGAGATTCCCTCGTCCTAACACCTTTAAACCTTCGGATGTCTTTGGAATATCGGTGGCAGCCCCCCTTTTTTAGAATTGTGTGACGTGGGCTTCCTAATTTTGTATTTCACTTCCGATCAGAGGGAGGTTGCCGTTGACCTGGAAATGAACAAAGGTGGGGTTGTTTTTTTTTTTCTTTTCTCTTAGCAGATAGCTGTGCTGTCCAAGCGAGGCATCATTGCTTGCTGCAGTCGTGGTTAGTGTTGTATGCATTTGAACCCTCTCCCACGAGGCGTCTCTCTTCTCTTCGACTTGTGATAAAATTCCTCGGTTTTGTTTAAATGCTCCGGCGTTTTTTTCCTGCTTGAATTGCCCAAGGGACACCACCACCGTTGGGAATCTTCCTTTTGCTTCTTTTTGGGTTTGTGATGAAGTTGAAACTCCGAAAGTTTGGCCGTCATCTTCCCGCTTTAGAGGTCGTGTTCCCTTCAGGTTGTCAAAAAGGCGTGATGCCGACGGTCGCTCTCAGTCCCTCCCCTCCCTCGCCCCCCCTTTCAACCTTTTCGTGTCGGGGTCCTTCCATAGGCACAGACGTTTCTTCCCAAAGCTGCGGCGTCTATTTATCTGTTTCTCCGACTGCGTCTGGGGTTCCCCTCACTAACGCACAAAACTTTCCCCCCGTTGCTTCCAGCTCATATTTTCCTTTCCGCGCTTGTCTGGTATTCCTCCCCTGGCACACTACAACCCCCTGCCGGTGAGATCGACCTTTCAGGTCCTCCGCTTTTGTTCGCCCTCGCCCCTGCTATGTCACCGAGAGTAGAGATATCCCTAAGGACGCTAGGAAGATATTGCTCCAGTCCCTGACACCCTGCCCTTGGATTGGCTCGAAAGATTGCGCAGCAGTTTGCACATCCCCCCTTCCATCTGCGGGGTTTTTTTTCCTCGCAATGGAGAGCGGACCTTTCCTCTCTCTGTTAAGGACGAGTTTTCCCCCCCCGTTCTGTCCTTCTTGCGTGGTGTCATGCAACTCCGGGCATGGCAATGACCACTGTTTCTCCTAAGTGTTGTTGTTGAGGATTTTCTCAAGGTTTTGGCATTGGCCAGTCCTTTTCGTTTCTTGACCGCCCTTTTTTTTTTTAGAAGGGAGTGGGAGTGCAACCGTTTTCTTCCCTCTGCCGTGGGCCGTTTCTTCGTTCGTGTGCGCCTTTTCGCCCTCTAATGGCCGGTTTTCTGCGAAGCTTCCCGGAGCACCAAGATTTGAGGGCTGAAGCTTTTCCTTCCAGGCCGCGTGTGTTCTTTGTTTGGATCCTTGTTTTTTTCCTTTTTATCGCGGAAAACTCTGGAATTGTTCCCGTTTTTTCGGCATTGCTGTCGATTCACCCCTTTAGGTTTTCCCGGTATCGCTGGGTCCCGCCCCCGCTCCCTCGTGGCTTGCCATTAGAGGTTGAAGAAAGGGCGTTGTTGTTTCTTGGTACCATTTTTCGGGAACCCAAGCTCCGTTTTTGGTTTTGTGGATTTTTGGCCGGGTGTTTTTTCCTCGTCTTTCCCCCTGCCCCTTTTTTAATCAGAACCCAGTTGGAGTCCGTGATTCTCTGTGGCTCTATCGTTGTCCCCTCTGTTTGAGGTGCCTTCCTCCTGCTAAGGCGCCTTGTACGGACACTGGTAATCAGACAGCTGCTTTCCCCCCCCCCCCTTCCTTCCAATCTTGTTGCCTTTTCCCTTGTTTGTTCTCGAAGAGGGGGGGCAAATCCCCCCTTACGTTAGTCCAGAACCGCTTAGGTAGGAAACACCTCTCCTTTTCCCCAAAGCCGCCTCCTCGCGCAGCGGTAGCTGTTTTTTCCTTCATCTCGCGCTCCCCCCCAGACTTGGAGAGCGCCCTTTCTCGCTTGGCAACCTTTTTCCCCGCCATGCTATGGTCCCTTAATCAGCCAGCGTTTTTTGCCTTGTATCACGTTCAGAATTGCGCCTCCCGTGAAGTGGGTCGGGCACCATCCCCCTTCCCTGGAGCCTAGCCCCGCCCTCTTTTTTTTTTTTTTTTTTTTTTTTCGCCCCTCCCCCTCAATTTGCTGTGATGTACACCCCGGCGAATATCTCCTCGTTTTGTAATGAAAGTTTTGGATTATTTGTACCGCGATTGGCGATCGTGGAAAGGCGTTTTTTCTTCCTTTTTTGACGCCCGCCTTCTGCCCTGAGTCCCCACCCTAGTTAGCTTCTGGTTTTTGAGTCCCTTGGCGTCCTTGGGTGCTCCCACTGTTGCAATTTAAAATGCAGGTTTCAGTCCCTCAGCAGGCTTTGAACGATAGGGCCTTTTGCACTCGAATGCCATCAACTTCCCCCCCCTCCGCAGTGCGCCCTCCTTCGTAGAGGATGCCTCCCTTTTTTTCTCACCGGATTTTTTTTGTGGTACTTACTTTCAGGCGGGCGGCAACCAGGTGCTGGTTTGCATACAAAGTCGTCCTTAGGTCGCGGTTTTCTATATGGGTTTCTGCCGGAGGATCGAAGTTTCCGCAAGTAAAACATCCCGTTAAGGACTGCCTCTTCCTTACCAGGGAGATGGCGCCTGGTCGACAGTGGGTTCGTTAGGGGTCCCTTTCCTGACTGCAGTAACAATTTTCTCCTTAATAATCATTTCAGTCCTTCCCCGTTCTCCTAAAAAAAAATATTGTCCTATTAATGGATTCTTCTTTGTTCCTTCTTCCCTTGGTATATAATCTTTTTTTTTTGAGAGAATTCCTGGCGTTTTCTTTTAGAGGAATATTTCTTGCGCCCTCCCCCTCATTAAGTTTATAGATGGATGTTACACGATCCTCCCCCCTGAATCCGGGAGTTCCTCGTCGATACGTTGCAGAAGTTTTTTTTTTTTGTCTGTTGTCTATAACTCATTCTTGCCTTCGTGTGTTTTCTCGCAGTCAGTATTTCCCCCATTAGCTCCGGTTCGAGGATCGACTCCCTTTCTAAGCCGTGATCGCTGTCCCCGCCTTGAAACAATTTGGGTTCGCCGCACCCCCGTGATAGCATCCCCCCTTGATTATGAACGGAAGAAACTTAGAGATACAATTCTTTTCCCTTGAGATAGGGTATTCGCTTCCCTTGTATTCTTCACTTACTTTTACGCGCCTAGTGTAGCGCCTCCCAACTCCTGTGGACCAAATACGCCCTCTTTTCCCCTTTTTTTAAATCGACAGAGTCCCCTTATCCTGATCGATGTGCCCCCTTGAGTCCCGAGCTGCTCTTTATCTTCAGCAAAGAGGGTAGGTGTCTGTTACCTTCCATATTTGTTTGGATGCTTCTGCCTTATTCCCCCTTTCCTCGCCACGGTTGGCAAATTGCTTTTTGCCCCCTTCGTAACAGTACTTTCCCTTATTTCTTTTCCCCTTGTGAGTGATGAGGCTTTCAAGGTTCGAAAAGCCCTTTTTCCGACTTTTCCTCGACTTACTTCACCTGCCTCCAAATTGTTTGCCCTGGGAAAACGCAAACGCAGTCTCTCCTCGACCAATTCTTTTCCATTCGATCGAGGGACGTCCTTTTGCAATAGACGAGCAGGCATGTCCTTTTGCGAGTGGAAGCCTGTCCTTCTTTTTCCCCCCACCCGGACATGCGTCTGGATAATCCCCCTTGATTTGGACTCCTTCCTGTTCCTGCGCAACCTGCGGGCACCTTTCTTATTGGAAGCGATGTCTTTTTTTTTTTTCTTTTCTTCTCCCCGTTTGTCCTCATTGTCTCGTTTTTGCTCTTAAGGAATTATCGTACGGAATACCCAGTCGCTTTTGCTCCCGTTTTTTTACTGGTTCACTTGTGCATGCCTTCCGAGAGCGTCGTCTCGAGCTTCCTGGAAAAGCGTACGTACTCTTCCTACATGTACTTCACCGAACATTACCACCGTCAGTTTCCCTCGTCCCTCCCTACATCGACAATAGTGTTTCTTGATTTAGGGGCAGAGATGGTACACCCTTAGGCGAGGGCTGGCATTTCTTTTTCCTCGTTTAGCCAGGCAAGGCGGTCCTCCCGTGGCCCACATGATTCCGGCAAGATTTCGGCCCCCTCGGTGAAGGGCCAAAGTTCCCCTTTGTCGGATCGTCACGGTTCCTTGTTCCGACACCGGACTAGTCAGTAGATTCTTTTGTTCCTGATCATAGGGCCTTTTTTTCTGTCAGAGCGACACCTCCCCCCACTGGTAGGACGATGGTTCTCTCTGTTCTTCTTCCTTGGCCGAGCAAGTATTGACTGGCCGCAATAGTTGTTTTTTCCTTTTCTCTAGTAACAACAAATAGGCGATCCTGTTCATTAGATATCGCGAGGTTCAAAGAAGAAAGTTCTTTCTTTGTTTGCATTCTCGGTTTAAGCGCAGTAGCCTGAAGAGAAGCAGTTTCGCCCTTTAATGGGTGTTTCCTCAGACTTGCGTGCCCTTTCTTTCTTTTCGCTTTTGGGCATTCGATCATGGATACATGCCTGACTCCCCGTGTTTTTCCCCCCCTGCTTTGCTGCAAACGGGTCATCTTCTCCCTTTCAATGGAAAAATCCCCCTCCATTACCCCCTGTCCTCCCTCTGAAAGAGTGGAACTCAAGTCTCCCATAGCCTTTCGCTTCCTTGATACGTTGCTTGTCCACGGATGGCCGTTCCACTAGGCCCCATAAAATTTTTTTTTCACTATCCGAATCGCGGCGGTTTTTTCGTGTCAGCATAACTGTCACGTTTCTCTTGCGTTCTTGTCCCTTTGCCATTTTGTATGGTGCGTTCAAAAATAGCGTTTTTTCCCCATTTGAGGTCTCTTCCATGAGTCTGGGATCAGCCCTTTGTAGGTTTATCTGAATTCAATGTTTGCGTCTGTCATCATGTGTTCGCTCCGTTCTTTTTTTTTTGGCTAGCGCGAGCTTCTCGCTCTTCCCAAGACGACTCTGCGGCGCTCGCCTTCCCCCCTGCGCCTAGGGTGTCTACTTCTTATGCGGCGTGGTCTGTGGTACGTCCGTTTCTTGTCTTTAGGCGATAACCCCTATGTGGTAATGCTTTTTCGGTGTCAGGCAGGAGGGGTTCCCCCCTCGTGCCTGAGTTCAACCGAGCCTTTTTATTTCAGGTCTTTCTTGATAATTTAAAGTTCACCCTTCCCCCTGCGATACAGAGAGAGCTCTCTCCTCCACCGAACTCCCCTGGTTGTATCCACGTGTTTTTCCCCCTCCTCCTCACAACGGACTCCTTTCCTGCCGAAGATGGACTGATTTTTTTTCTTTCAAGCAGGACCCCCCCCCCCCCCAAACAAGTTATTAAACCCTTGGCAAGCCCGCCTCCTCCCGTTTCGTCTCTCCTTCGATCGGAACACCCGTTTTCCTCGACACGCCTTCCTCTTGAGTGCCGACCCGCCTCCTTCCCGAGCTAAGCGATCGCTCTTCCCAGGTTCCAAGTCCCTTTTTTAAGATATTGGCGTCGGTTCCCCCATGACCGTTCCTTTTTTCTCTTCATAAGTTGCGCAGAACCCACCCCTGTTTCTTCCATTAAATGTCTTCTTCTCTAAGTTCATGAGCGAGGCCATTTTCCAGGGAAAGTGAGACCTTCCCCCCCGTCTCATGATGTCGCAAACTTTGAGTATGGGTCCCCTTTCCCTCCTTCGTTGGCAATGGCGGCCCCCCTTTTTCTTTTTTGCTTTCCTCCTCCTTCGCGTTGTTTTTTTTATGACAAGGTTTTCCTTTCCCGTGGAGTTGCTGACTCTTACCCTCCTTTCTCTTCTGCTATTTTTGTCACGGTTTTGCCGTTGGTCCCCTTTTTTTTTCTTGCCTCGGCAGATGAATTGCCGTCACTTTCTGCGCAGATTTCGAGCTCCGTACCTGGTGGTCTTTTTTTCTTCCTCCTCCCGCCAATTCTTTTTTCTGAGTTAGGTTGGAAATGGTTTTTTTTCGATGGAACGTTGTGCGGCGTTTTTTTCCCCCCCCCTCGTGTTAGCTCGTTCCCCTTTTGTGTGGTCTTTCCCGTACTCTCATACAAGCCCTCCCTCTTCGGGCTTGAAATAAGAGTCGAACGTTTTCTTTGTTCTTTTCTTGAACAGCGCTCCCCAAGAGAAGTACAATGCTTCCGGCCTTTTCCCCCCGCATCTTCGCCGTGGTGGTTGCGGTTTTTGGCCACAGAGCCTTTTTCCCCAGTTGAGGTCGGTTTTCCTATATAGTCGGTTATTTTTTCGATGGTTCACTTGGAGGGACCGCCTCCGTTTCTTCCTCCCCTGACGCTCCTTTGTTGGAATTTTGAAAAAAGAAGCTCCCCGGTACAGGCCAGCTTGTTTCTCTACGGTTTTTGGTCCCATGAATGCCCGTTAAGACAACGCGCCCCTTGGTCGGTCGAAAAACCGCGGCGATTGGCTCCCTTCGCTCTGGCCGCGTGCGTCGTGTTCGTTCTTGCATTGGCGCCCCTAGCCCACACAGCCCCCTTTCGTTCCCCAATGAGGCTCTCTGCTGGCCCACACTTATTCCCCCTCCCGCTTCTCCGCCGCGTTTACTCATTGGACGATTGTCCTTGCCGGCACCGCATGTTTTTCCTTGGCCCCATACAACCTGTTTTCTTACTCTCCCGGCACAATATGTCCCAAGATAGCCACTGCCTTTTTTTTGGTAGTTCCGCTGTTTTAAGTGTGTGAGTACCTTCGCCTGGTCCATCCGTTTCCTTTCACGTCATCAAGGATTTTTTTTTTTGCTGAGTCAAATCAGTTCGTCCTTTTCCCTTTTAGGGGGTGGTAATGCGTGTCCTCCCCCCCCATCCCTTGTTGAAATTTGTCCGCTTGGTTTTTTTTAATGAAGCCAGGGTTTTTTCCTTCCCCTTGATTTTCCGTTTCGGCAGCTTTTTTCTCTATTCCCACCCTGCTGCCCAGCCCGACAGTGGAAAGCAGTTTTTCTTTTAGTATAGATTCCCCCCGGAGTTATCTTCCCCTAGGCCGGCAGTCTGCCCCTTTTTTTGCCCCGAACGCTTCTTCCAAAAAATTTATTTTCTTTCCTTAGAGGAGAGAAGGTTTTCTCTCCCGATGATCGGGTGTGTTCCTTATGCGGTGCGCCCTTCAACACCTCTTGCCTCAGCTTAGCTTCCCGGAAAGGATGCAGTGTTTGGAGTTACTGAGGAAGCCTTTTTTCCCTTTTTAGGTTGTTCTTTTTTTCTGCAAGTTCCCCCTTGAAAAGAGTGTATTCGAGCTCTTCTCCTCGAGGGTGCCTTCCAGTCAACCTTGACTGATCTTTTTCCTGGCCAGACAGCTGTTGAACGTTGGTATATACACTTTGTTGCATGGGGAATCGACTTCGGACGAGGCCTAGTGGTCTGTAAATGCACAGCTCCAGTTTTTCTTCGAGCCCTGACTGCTGAAACTGAAGGTTTTTCTTGGAGGTTGTAGATCCCCTTGTATTTTTTTTCGTGTGACGCATGTTATGCTTTCCCATGCTTAGTACATGTCGAGACTGAAGATTTCCTTCCAAGTGAAAAAGGTCCTCCCCCCAAGATAGGTGTCAAGCCACTGATCGAAGTCTTTCTCAAGTCCTGTACCTCCACTTCCCCCCGGGTTTTTTTTGATTTTTTTATAAAAGTTGGTCTCTATTCTCGCCCTTTCTGCAATAAGTGCTCTTCTCCTTTCCCTATTTACTCCCCTTTCCCCTTTTTCACAATACATGTGGCGCCCCTGTATTTGGTTAAGGACCAGCCGTCATCACGTCCCTTCCTGCTTTCCCCTTCCGTAGCCGATGCGTCCTTTCGAATGAGATCTCTTCTTACTCTGATGTGTTCCCATTTGCACAATTTTTTTCTTCTATCGAGTCCTCACCCGTTCATAGATCACTTTTGGCAAAGGGATTTTTTTCTC